>Ga0307991_1000441_pt1 | contig 29850 bp, 23 predicted proteins | sample EllFjometagen131_FD_203146 | JGI IMG/M metagenome (GOLD analysis project Ga0307991, IMG submission 203146) | Marine microbial communities from Ellis Fjord, Antarctic Ocean - #131 | ecosystem: Environmental > Aquatic > Marine > Unclassified | place: Southern Ocean | collected 2014-10-08 | reverse complement strand
TCAACTACTTCTTCGGCTACTACTTCTTCGGCAACTACTTCTTCGGCAACTACTTCTTCAGCAACTACTTCTTCAGCTACTACTTCTTCGGCTACTACTTCTTCGGCTACTACTTCTTCAGCAACTACTTCTTCAGCAACTACTTCTTCAGCAACTACTTCTTCAGCAACTACTTCTTCAGCAACTACTTCTTCAGCAACTACTTCTTCAGCAACTACTTCTTCAGCAACTACTTCTTCGGCAACTACTTCTTCAGCAACTACTTCTTCGGCTACTACTTCTTCAGCAACTACTTCTTCAGCAACTACTTCTTCAGCAACTACTTCTTCAGCAACTACTTCTTCAGCAACTACTTCTTCGGCTACTACTTCTTCGGCTACTGGACAGGTCGTCTCACCGGCGCGCCATTTGGTAAAGAAAAAGGCACCCAAACCTCCAACCACTAACAATACAAAAAACAAATCCCCCATCCTACTTTCCTCCCCTATTTGCATACTCAGAAAATAATAAAAAAACACACACAGCATATAAGTGTTTATTTTTACGTTTTTTTATTTACACCGTCAAGTTAAAGAACCAGATTCACAATTCAGAAGCCACCACAAAACCTCACCGGAATAGTCAGCAAACAATCATGGCTTATCAACTTCTTGCTCCTGTTCATTAAACCAAATATCAAACCAAGTGCGATGGTCTTTCGATGCCAATATTTTAAAATCGTCTGGACCGAGCCATATCCCATGACACGATGGGCACTGATCCATAGGTACTCCATGGAAAATGGTAGCTACGATAGCTTCCCCGCACTTCGGGCAGCGTTTTTTGGACATTACCACTGCTTGTTGCTCTCGTTCCTGACGCTTGGTCTCCTCCAATTGTTTCTTTTCTAATTCATAAATATATTGATTTTCAAAAGCATTTTCTCGTTCTTTCCATACATCTTTCATCATCGCCCCCCTTTGTTAGCAAGAAACAAACTCACGTATCATTATATTATACAAAAAATAGAAATTTTATCAATTACTACTCGTCCGTCAGGTTATTCACTCTATACAGGCACAGAATTAACCGTATAGCAACCAGCACCATATGCCGCGTTTTTACCCAAATTCATCAGACTGCCTAAGTAAATATATGGCAGCAGATCGATTAAATTGTTGCCGCGCATAACAATCTCACCACTTAAGCCACCAAGGGGTTGTTGGCGCTCGGCACTGTGCAATTCGCGCCAGTCACACCAGTGCAAATTATTGGCGACGATCTCTATTTGCCCAGCGATTTCAAACAACTCATGGACATCCAGTTGTAGGTCAAGATGACAATGACCGTAGAGCATGGAGGTCACTCGGCGCAAAACAAATGGAAATAGCTGGTTAAAGTTCGCCTTAAATAGTGGCTTTCCCCTTACCATCAAGCGCGCTGGGGCAGTAAATTCTATCCTGATGTCCGCGCTGTCTGACATATAACTTTCCAGCCACCACGCACCATCGCGCAACGGCACCATAAAATCCTTAACCGGCGCACCATAGCTCCACAGCTGCTGCCAGTGCTGCGCAGAATCCTCGCCCCGTACGGCTACAACCTCGAATCGTCCGGCATCATAGCGCAAGCCGACCTGCCCCAAAGCTTGCAACACCAGAACAAAGTCATGGAGAATTTCAATATCTCCACCCCAAATAATCGCGGTTAAAGTTATAACATCACCACGCTGAAAACTTCCCAGACAGTTGGCACTATGCTGCAACACCAAGGCAGGACCAATTTTTTGATGTTGGCGCCGAGCTACTGGATCGCTCGTCGGCGAGGGTTCCAAGAGTCTGGCAAAACGATTAGGCATTGCGGCACTACTTTTATTAGGCGGCAAAACATATTGAGCCGCAGCCCTTATTCCACGCCGCAGGCGTAACAAGGTGGGCAAATCAACGACAATCGACTCACTGAAACGCAGATCGCACTCTATTTTCACAAACTCGGCTTGCTTTAATTTGTCAATAAATGCCATTAAATTTACCTCTTAACCATCTACTGTTAATGTCAGTACAATGCAGCGTACCCAGATTGCTTTCTTGCGGCGCTTTTGCTAATGTGCTAATTCAAGAAAGTTATCCACAATAGTCGCCACAAACCCGACAACTATTGCCAACAATTTCACAGAAAGACCACACTCCTTATGTTCAAGTTTGACCTGTTACACAACGATAAAAACACTCAAGCGCGCCGTGGTCGCATCCACACCCCACATGGCATTATTGAGACCCCTATATTTATGCCCGTGGGTACTCATGGGGCGTTGAAAGCTCTTACCCCTGCCCAAGTCGAGGATACGGGTGCGCAAATCATCCTGTCCAACACTTACCATCTGCATTTAAAGCCTGGTGAAGGGCTGGTAAAAAAAGCTGGTGGCCTGCACAAATTCATGAATTGGGACAAACCTATCTTAACCGACAGTGGTGGGTTCCAAGTATTTTCTCTGCCCAAGAAAAAAATCACTGAAACGGGTGTGTTTTTTCGCAACGAACACAATGGCGAAGAAACCTTCCTCGGTCCCAAAGAGGCAATACACATTGAAAACACTCTTGGTGCCGATATTATCATGGCTTTCGATGAATGCATCCCTTATCCATCCACCCACGACTATGCACAAAAATCAGTACAAAAAACATTACGTTGGGCAGAAGAATGTCTAGTCAACCATAAACGCAATGATCAAGCATTATTTGCCATTGTACAGGGCAGCGTCTATGAAGATCTGCGCCGTGAATGTGCCGAGCAACTGACCGCCATGAACTTCCCTGGTTACGCTATTGGCGGCGTCAGCGTTGGTGAAGGGCTGGAACTACTCAAAAAAGTCGTCGACTACACTGCGCCATTTTTGCCTATAGACAAACCGCGCTACCTGATGGGTGTCGGTCTTCCCGAGGATATTCTCGAAAGCATCGAGCGTGGCATGGATATGTTTGACTGTGTCATCCCTACGCGCTACGCCCGCAGCGCTACCTTGTTTACTTCGCGCGGCAAAATACGTCTGACTAACCGAAACTACCGCCGTGATTTTTATCCGGTTGACTCCGCATGCGATTGTTATTGCTGCCGCAATTTTACTCGTGCCTATTTGCACCATTTATTCAATGCCAATGAAATTCTATCGGCAACCCTTGCCGCCATCCACAATGTCCATTTTTACCTCAATATGGTCGCTGGTGCCAGAAAAGCTATTGAACAAGATCAATTTGCTGACTATAAGCAAAACTTTTTAGAGAACTACGGCTTTTTTGATCAGAAATAAAATGATCAATAAGCATAATTTGACCGTGACCATTAGAGGTTAAAGCGATGCCACAGGCAGTTGACGACTCTCAGGGAGAAACCATCAACAACAACCTAGTAACGCGCTTAAAACAAGCCCTTACTGCTGATGGAGAGTTATTAACTGCGCTCATGAACGACCAGAGTACTGAAGTTTTACATGCGTCACTAAGAAATCTCTATTTAACGTCAGGTCACCTGATCCAACTTCTAAAACGTCATGATTTAAGTACTGAACTTTTACGCGCTATCAGCCAACACAAACTGAGTCAAAACCACAATATCACCCTGGCACTGGTGCGTCATCCAGCGCTACCTCCTATGCTGATTAAGCAGTTATTGCAACGGCTACCCCTTTTTGAGCTGCTTAACCTGTGCACGCTACCGGGGCAAGCAACAGACATTAAAATTGCAGCGGAGAACGGCATAATCCAACGACTGCCCCAAGAACCGTTAGGCAATAAAATCACTTTAGCCAGAAGAGCGTTTGCTTCGCTGCTGTTGCCGTTAATAAAGGAGGGGCACCAACAGGTCCTTGAAGCCAGTCTCAATAATCCGCGCCTGAAGGAGGCGGCACTATTTCAATTCATCTCCAGCGGCAACAGTTCTCCACATACTATTTCCGCGATTGCCCGCCATCCGCGCTGGTGTAAACGCAAAAACCTCCAACACGCTATATTGAAAAATCACCATACGCCCCAAGTTTGGTACATTCTTTTTTTACCGCATATTTCAACGCAGGCAGTGCGCAATTTATTGTTTTCGTCCAATCTCAGACAATGCCAGAAAGTCTGGATTCAGGAACATCTGGATAAAAGATGTCGCTGAACAAACCAGATTATCGCGGAAGAAATCTAGGGTAAAACAAAAACAAAGCGTCACACGGCGCACTCATTATTGCTAACGCTTAGTTATCAAAGTTGAGCAGTCTTACCTTCAATAATAATAATTCACCAGTTGACACACTTATATTGTTCAGGAGAATATAGACACATGAATATTTACTACAAACATCTTTTATGCTCGTGTTTATTTGTGGTTATCAGTTGCCCCCTTTGTGTGTGCGCAGCTGGAGGCGATACTCGGGTCAATGTTAATGATAGTCAGCAGGATTTTTCCAAAACTGACAATTTGCAACTGGAAAAAAAAGGTAACATTCTAAATATCATCCTCGACAAATCGCCTGAGCTTTCCACCCAGCGTGGCACTTTAGTTATTGAAGCCTTTTTAGATAGCAACAATAATAAAGTGTGGGACAACACTGAGCTTGATCTAAAAAATGATATTGTCTGCACCATAGACAATGTCAAATATAGCATCCCAGCTTTTATCCCGGCACTGGACTACAACGCACGCTATAAAATACGCTGTACCGGTTCTAGCGATTTTCAACCCACTATTGATCAAAAAAATGTCCTTATTGCCCGGCGCGGTCAAATAATCAACATGACTATCCCCTGTAGCAAAAACACCCCATGAAATAACTACTCTTTATCACATTAGCAGACTCAGGCACGTGATTAAAAAACATTCTTCTAAAATTTTCTTGACAAATTAGACTGTTACACTAAAATTAGCAGTCTAGTGACCAGAGTGCTAATTTTATTTTATCATCAATTACTGCGTACAACTGATGAGGTGACAAACTTGAGTAACCTGCCCATATCTATAGATTCATTCGATCAGTATATGTCGAGCATCAACCAATTTGAAATTCTCGACCGTGAAACAGAAAATAAACTTGCCTGGCGCTTAAAACGCGACAACGACTTAGATGCTGCCCACAAACTAACCTGTGCCAATTTACGCTTTGTGGTGAAAATAGCTTACGAATATCGTGGTTATGGTTTAAAAATGATTGACCTAATTCAAGAGGGCAACATCGGCCTGATGATGGCTATAAAAAAATTCGATCCAGCGCGCAATATCCGCCTGATAAGTTATGCAGTGTGGTGGATTCGTGCCTACATACATAACTATATTATCAACAGCTGGTCACTAGTCAAAATCGGTACCACTCAAGCACAGAAAAAGCTTTTTTTTAAACTACGTCAGACTCGGGAAAAAATTCGTCAATTAACCGGCAGTGATGATAGTTGTTTAATTGCCCAACAACTGAACGTCAGCTGTAAGGAAGTAGAGGAAATGACTTTGCGCCTGCAGGGTCGCGACAACTCTTTAGACATGCAACTAACGCCAGACAGCGATGCAAGCTATATGGATAATTTAGCCGATCCTCGGTTAAATCAAGAACAACAGCTAATTAACATGGAATCCGAGCACCGGCAAAATAATCATATCCATGAGGCACTGGGTCAACTTAATCAGCGCGAGCAACACATAATAAATTCACGTTTACTAACAGAGAACAAGGTCACGCTGCAAGAGCTTGCCGATGAATACAACATCAGCAAGGAGCGCGTACGCCAGCTTGAGAAACGAGCGATGGAAAAACTAAAACTATCCCTAAAAGCATCTGCGCAATAAATTTCACAAAGCAACAATAATGCTTGAGTCACGCAGATGCTTGCTTTAGTATGACCGTTCTTTGTACAGACAATACAAGATAATGATTTGCTATCCATCACCTAATAAATAGGATTACTGATAAATATGGCTAACACCGTAAAGAATTGTCTCCTGTTTACCATGATTGTCCTAACGCTCAGCGCCTGTTCATCAACTACCCCTGTTCCAGTGGAAAAGAATGCTCTTTATTATTTCCAAAGAGGAGAACAGGAACTTGAAGCTGGTCACCACAAGGAAGCCATCGAACAATGGCAAAAGGTGCGTGACAGCTTTGCCTCTCCCGAACTGTCGGCGTTAGCGGAACTGAAAATTGCGGACACTCAATACGCACAAGAACAGTTTGTTGAGGCAATTGCCTCTTACGAAGACTTCCTAAAACAGCACCCAGCCAACATACGCAAAAGCGATGTATTGCTACACCTTGGCAAGGCGCACTTTCAACTCATATTAGTTGCAGATCGTGACCAAACAGCAACCCGCAATGCATTAAACACCTTTGAGCAACTTAAAAAGAATTTTCCCGGCAAAGTGGAACCTCTGGAGCTCGATAGCTTGATTTCTCAATGCCAGAATCGCTTGGCAGAAAACGCTACTTATATCGGCAATTTTTACCTTAAAACCAAACAGTATAAAGCAGCTATTGCCCGTTTAGAACAAGTACGCACCACCTATCCTCAATTCAACGATATGGAGCAAGTACTCTTCTCTTTAGCTCAGGCACGCCAGCTAAACGGTGAAACTGAAGAAGCTATAGAACTATTCAACCAACTCAGCCACTCAACCGATACAGATCTCATAAAAAAAGCTACCAAGGTACGTCAAAAGTTCAATATCTAACGACATACTGTAATGCTCCAGCCACAAAGGATAGCATGAGCACAGCTGTGCTATAATTACTCCATGAGCAATGTTGCGCACAAACATTTGGACATTTACAACGTTGGCATAAACACCAAACATATTTACTTTACTTTAACTTTCCCAAGCAACATTACCAACGATTAATTAACCGCACCAGCAACAATCCTACAAACAAAACATCCAGCCACCAGTATAATTCCTCGACTGTGCAATTGGTTCCATTAACAGTATCAATCCAATTAACACAAAACAAAACCGACCACGACTTACCCTCCAACAGTAATGTCAAGATCAGCTTGAATGATTCATGCTTTAAAATCAAATAGCTACATACATATCCATACATTCACATTCAATCTAACGCACCCCATCACGTACAACCAGTGATCGCAAAAATTATTATATTTAGTTTGACTTAACTGTATACATATTTTATAAACGCTCGCATGGGATAACACTACATATTGTAATTTTTACCTAATAATGTATTTATTGCCCTGCTGGTAAATAACCAACAGATTTTTAATTTGCTCATATGATAATTAAAGGAGAGATTCTAAAATGGCTGATTATGGTTCCTTAGAAAGTCGTGTCCACCGCAAGGCCCTGTTGGACAAAGTTACAAGCGCAGAAGATTGTATTAAGTTTTTTAAAAACGGTATGGATCTTGGCTGGTCTGGATTTACTCCAGCAGGTTACCCAAAAGCAATTCCTATCGCTTTAGCGGACCATGTTGAAAAAAACAATCTACAAGGCAAATTAAAATTCAACTTGTTCATTGGTGCTTCAGTAGGTGCAGAAACTGAAGATCGCTGGGCAACTCTTGATATGATCGACCGCCGCTGGCCTTACCAAACTGGCAAGAACATAGCCAAAGGTATTAATACAGGCAAGATTCGCATGGGTGATAAGCACTTATCACTGTTTGCTCAAGACCTTGGCTACGGCTTTTATACTCCAAAAATTGATGTCGCCATCATCGAAGTTTCTGAGATTCTTGCTGATGGGTCACTAGTTCCAACTTCATCATGTGGTGTCATTGGTGAAATGCTTATGATTGCTGACAAAATAATCATAGAGGTAAACACCGGACAACCTTCTTTCCGCGGGATGCACGACTGCATAGTCCCACTGAATCCTCCTAACCGACAACCACTACTAATTTCAAGAGCTGGCGATCGTATCGGTACAGAATCTTTTGCCTGCGATTCAGATAAAATCATTGCAGTAGTAGAATCTAAATATCGCGACAAAGGGCGTGCATTTTCAGATGCTGATGCCAGCTCAGAAGCAATTGCCAGCCACATCATGGACTTCTTTTCTGCTGAAGTTAAAGCCGGTCGTCTACCAGAGAACCTGCTGCCACTGCAATCAGGAGTAGGCTCAATTGCCAATGCAGTTATTGGCGGGCTAGCCAAAGGACCTTTCAAAAACCTGTCTGTATATACAGAAGTACTGCAAGACACCATGCTTGACCTATTTGATTCCGGCAAACTGGACATAGCATCTTCATGTTCACTGTCTCTTTCTGAAACACCCGGTTTCCCACGTTTCTTGGACAATTGGGACAAGTATGCTGACAAAATCATTTTGCGTCCGCTATCAATTGCAAACGCTCCTGAACCAATTCGTCGGCTGGGTTGCATTGCCATGAACACACCGATTGAATTTGATATGTACGCACACGCTAACTCAACTTTGGTTGGCGGTACTCGCATGATCAACGGCATTGGCGGTTCTGGTGATTTCTTGCGTAACGGCTACTTGAAAATGATGCACTCCCCTTCAACGCGCCCCAGCAAAACAGATCCAATCGGTATCACTTGTGTTGTTCCCAAGGCACCGCATATCGACCACACCGAGCACGACCTAGATGTTCTCGTTACCGAGCAGGGACTAGCAGATCTACGGGGCTTGGCGCCAAAAGATCGTGCCCAAAAAATAATTGATAAATGTGTGCATCCAGAGTACAAACCAATTATTCAAGAATATTTAGACATGGCTACAAAAGAGTGTATAGCCAAGAATATTGGTCACGAACCTCAACTCTTTGACCGCTGTTTCAAAATGCAACAAAACCTGGCAAAAAATGGCACAATGAAAATCAAGAACTGGGACATTAAGGTTGATCTCTGCGAGGATTAACTCCCAACAGATCATATCTTCAGATAGATAGTTAAACCGAAGAATCCCCACCTAGTTAATCGCTAGGTGGGGATTCTTTTTTTTTGCATTCAAAAAAACACACAGATACAAACGATGCAGACCACAAACAACAAATTCCATCATTAGGGCACACACTACCATGTACTGATATTGCAAATCACGCTACACAGAGCATTGATGAAGCAAATTGCTAAATTTGAGTTGTGTCCTTACGACACGTAACCTACTTAAAACATGACGGTTAAGTAAATTACAGCACTAAGAAATTAACAAAAAAACAGACCCGCGCTAACCCACTCCATACACACCTCAACCCCACACATCCTAGATATGTGAGCAATTACCATACGTTGTTTATCACCATCAAAACGAGAATAAAACACCATATCTGTATTTTTAGCGTAAATAATAATTTCAAGCTTTCGCTTGTAAACAATACCTGATTAGATAATATATACGAGATATAATAAAACAACGCATTCTCAATTAGTTACATTAACTACCCCCACATCCCACTCCTTTTAAAGGAGGATATTCCCTTAACCTTCAGTATATTCAAGACCTTTTTCCTCTTGACTAAAAAAATCATGCATACTATACAAGGTCGCGTAAAACACTATTTTAATGAGGCACACGAGCTCTTTTAACCCGCATTGTAATAAAAAACCAGCCAACGCTCTCATTATTTAAAGTTCTATCATTATATATGTAAAAGCTTACAGAGCAGACACATTGTCTATCACCAAGCTTTTTGTATAAAGCTTGAATTCAGGTTGTTCACACCCACATGTATTGCAAGGAGGAAACACCAATGTCAGAATTCGGTACTCTCGAAAGTCGCGTGCGTAAAAAATCATTGCTCGACAAGGTAACGACCGCAGAGGATTGTGTGAAATTCTTTAAGAATGGAATGGATCTTGGTTGGTCTGGATTTACACCTGCTGGATACCCTAAGATGGTTCCAATCGCCTTAGCAGACCATGTTGAAAAAAACAATCTACAAGGAAAATTGAAATTCAACCTGTTCATTGGTGCTTCAGTTGGTGCTGAAACTGAAGATCGCTGGGCAACACTCGACATGATCGACCGTCGCTGGCCTTACCAAACAGGCAAGAACATCGCTAAAGGGATCAATACTGGTAAGATCCGTATGGGTGACAAGCACCTTTCTCTCTTTGCTCAAGATCTTGGCTACGGCTTCTACACGCCGAAAATTGATATCGCCATCATCGAAGTTTCTGCCATCACTGAAGATGGGGGCCTTGTTCCAACAACATCATGCGGTGTTATCGGCGAGATTCTGATGATCGCTGACAAAATAATTATTGAAGTTAACACTGGCGAGCCATCTTTTGAGGGTTTACATGACTGCTTAACCCCTCTCAATCCACCAAACCGCGAGCCAATGCTGATCAACAAGGCTGACGACAGAATCGGTACAGGCTCTTTTCCATGTGATTCAGATAAAATCATTGCCGTTGTCGAATCTAAACTTCGTGACAAAGGTCGTGCATTTGCTGGCGCTGACGATACATCTGAAGCGATTGCCGGTCACATCATGAATTTCTTCTCTGAAGAAGTCGCAGCTGGTCGCCTCCCTGAGAACCTCCTCCCCCTTCAATCGGGTGTTGGTTCAATTGCTAACGCTGTTGTCGGTGGCTTAGCCAACGGCCCATTTAAAAATCTCACTGTGTTTACTGAAGTACTTCAAGACACCATGCTTGACTTCTTAGACTCAGGTAAACTTGAATTCGCTTCAGCGTGTTCACTCTCTCTTTCCGAAACTGAAGGTTTCCCACGCTTTTTTGCAAACTGGGATAAATATGCGGACAAAGTGATCATGCGTCCACTATCAGTATCTAATGCACCGGAGCCAATTCGCCGGTTGGGTTGTATCGCCATGAATACTCCAGTCGAATTTGATATGTACGCTCACGCTAACTCAACATTGGTTGGCGGTACGCGTATGATCAACGGTCTAGGTGGTTCTGGTGATTTCTTGCGTAACGGTTACTTGAAGATTATGCACTCACCTTCAACTCGCCCAAGCAAAACAGATCCAATCGGCATCACTTGCGTTGTTCCTAAAGCACCACACATCGACCACACTGAGCACGATCTTGACGTGTTGGTCACCGAGCAAGGCCTTGCTGACTTACGTGGATTGGCACCAAAAGATCGCGCCCAAAAGATTATCGACAAATGCGTGCATCCTGCATACAAGCCAATCATGCAAGAATATTTGGATCTGGCAACAAAAATATGTATCGCAAAAGGTGTTGGTCACGAGCCTCAGCTATTTGATCGCTGCTTCAAGATGCAACAAAACTTGGCAGAAAACGGCACCATGTTAATCAAAAACTGGGATATCAAAATCGACCTATGTGAAGACTAAATCCTAGTTAGTTCAATAATGTAAGACAAAAACCCGCTGGTTTTCCAGCGGGTTTTTTTATTTAGCAACTAATACAACATTTCAAAAACACCAGCAGTATCAGCAATAAAACATATAGAAACAAACAAATATCAAGAGCAAACCATCCAATAATAGAACGGCATATCACCCACCCCACCAGCTAGAATTAAAATAAAAAAAATAGGCAAACTATCACACTCAATATATCTTATATTTTCCCTTGTAATACAAGTTACTTACGTGGTGTTGTGAATCACAAACAACTACCATCCACAACCGAAACCACCGGCAGCATTCCTTTTTTATCTTGACTAAAACTGAATCCCATATTATACGTGAAAACCATAACGCTATTTTATTTACGTTGAAAAACGAAAAACAATATCCACGCAAAATTAATTATTAAATATTTACACCGGTCTTGCCAAAGGCAAGTCCTTGTTATTACAAACTTTCCCTAATTTAAAGGAAAGTTAACTTTAGGTTATTTTATGAATAACCACATCACATTTTATGGAGGAACAGATGGCAGACGACACAATGGAGAGCAGAGTTCGCTGTAAGGAACTGCACAAACTTTTCACAACTCCGGAAAAGTGCGTGCAGTATTTTAAGGACGGGATGAATGTCGGTATGTCCGGATTCACCCCGGTTGGTTACCCGAAAGTTGTTCCTGTTGCTCTGTGTGATCACGTGGAAAAAAACAACTTGCAAGGAAAGTTGAAGCTAAATCTGTTTATTGGCGCCTCCATAGGAGCCGAGGTTGAAGACCGTATGGCATCTCTCGACATGATTGATCGTCGCTGGCCGTATCAAACAGGCAAGGAGCTTGGCAAATCAATCAACAGTGGCAAAATCCGCATGGGTGACAAGCACTTATCAATGTTTGCTCAGGATTTAAAGTTTGGTTTCTACACCAAAGACAGTGGTGGCGGTCTTGACATTGCCGTTATCGAAGCTTCAGCCATCACTGAAAATGGCGATATCATCCTCTCCGGTGCGATTGGTGCTGCCAACGAAGTTATTGATATTGCAGATAAAATCATCGTAGAAATCAACACCCTACTGCCATCTTTTGAAGGCATGCATGACATCTTCATGACCGACGTTCCTCCGTATCGTCAGATCATCCCTATTACTGATGCCAAGCAACGTATCGGTACACCATGGGTTCCAACCGACAAAAGCAAGATCGTTGCCATCGTTGAGTCCAAGAAGCCTGACAATGGTCGTGCACTGCGTGGCACTGATCCAGTAGCTCAAGCTATTGCTGACAATATTGTCGACTTCTTCCAAGTTGAGGTTAAAGCAGGTCGTCTGCCTAAAAACCTCCTGCCATTGCAATCAGGTGTAGGTTCTATCGCTAACGCGGTTGTTGGTGGTCTGACTACTTCACCATTCGAAGATCTGATTGTCTTTACTGAAGTACTTCAAGATACATTCCTCGACTTCATGGATTCAGGCAAGTGTAAGTACATCAACTGCACTTCGCTGTCGCTATCCAACGAAGGCTTTGAATTGTGGTGGAAAGACTTTGCCAAATATAAGAACATGGTTCTTATGCGGCCTCAACAGATCTCCAATAACCCTGAGGTTATCCGTCGCCTTGGTGCTATTGGTATGAACACTCCATTGGAATTTGATATCTTCGCCCACGCAAACTCCACACACGCTGGCGGTACTCGCATGCTGAATGGTATCGGTGGTTCCGGTGATTTTGAGCGTAATGCTTACATTTCTATGATGCATTGCCCGTCCTGCCGTGGGAGCAAAACTGACGAGTTCGGTATCTCAGGTGTTGTTCCAAAGGCACCGCACGTTGACCACACTGAGCATGACATTGATGTTCTGGTAACCGAGCAGGGTCTGGCTGATCTGCGTGGCATGTCTCCGGTTGATCGTGCCCGTGAAATCATCGCCAAGTGTGCTCACCCGACTTACAAAGATTATCTCACCGATTATCTTGATCGTGCTATCAAGGCAACCGGTGGTCATCATGAGCCGCAACTGCTGGACGAGTGTTACAATCTACACCTCAACCTCGCAAAAAATGGCACCATGCGTTTCTGGGAAAAATAAACGCACAAACCAAAAAAGCCCCGCTGAATTTCAGCGGGGCTTTTTACTTAACTAACTTTATTTTATAGCTATTTCTTCCTGCTGCGCGGATGCGCCTTATCGTATTCAAGCATCACTTTATCGACACTTACCTGAGTATAACGCTGGGTTGTAGACAGTGATGAGTGACCAAGCATCTCCTGAATAGCACGCAAATCAGCCCCCCCACCCAACAAATGTGTAGCAAAACTATGGCGTAATGAGTGCGGCGTAACGGCGGTTGACAAACCGGCTCGGAGCAATTTCTTCTTCAGGTTGCGTTGCACTGTGCGTACACTCAAACGCCCCCCGCTGCGATTAATAAACAACGGAGCCCCCCTTACAGCAGCGCTGCGACTATTAACATAGTCGATTACCCGCGCTATTGCCTTAGAACCCACCGGGACAATTCTGGTCTTACTCCCCTTTCCCAACACGCGCACTACCTGTTCCTGTGCACGAAAATCACCAACATTAAGCCCCACCACTTCACTGACACGCAACCCGGAAGAATACATAAGCTCAAATATTGCACGATCACGTATCCTTACCAAATCATCTCCATCTTCCTGATCGAGAAGATGGTACACATCATCAACATCCAAAGTGGTCGGTAGATAACGCTCCTGTTTTGGTGAAGCCAGCAAATCTACCGGATTAACATCCAGAAGACCTTCACGGTTCAGGTAACGAAAAAAAGTACGCAACGCCGAGAGCTTGCGTGCCACAGTAACTTTCTTACACCTACGCTGCAGCGCCGCCAACCAGCGCCGCAACAACAACTTATCCACTTGTGACAAATAATTCTGCACTTCAGCGACATTATCAGCAGCAGTTACCTCTATGACAAAAGCATAAAAAGACTGTAAATCACGCAGATATGCTTTACAGGTATGAGGAGAGAGGTTTCGTTCCAAAGTTAAATGGGTGGAAAATTCCTGCAACCAATCCAGCATCTACACCTCCACTAGCGGCACGACAATACGTATTTTTAGCGCACCTGCACCACTTCTTTAACAGCGGGCAATTTTTCCATCAGGGCACGCTCAATCCCCAGTTTCAGGGTAACAGTGGACATCGGGCACGAACTGCACGCGCCAACCAGTCGCACACTGACCACACCATCGGCACTGACATCAACTAATTCTACATTGCCACCATCAGCCAGCATAGCTGGGCGCACTTCATCTAGGACAGCTTCTACTTGATCTCTCATTTTCATATCTCCTAAAAGTAAATGGTCACAACTTGCCCGAACCAGCAGTTTATTATCTCACATCAACGCAGCGATTGACTCCATCGGAATATCTCGCACGGCACGAGCGCACAACAATTGTGGCTTGGCTACGTTTTTCCCCTGTATCAACACCTTGAATATTTCCCCCATACCACCGTCAGGCATGATGAGGTTTTTCAAAGTCAAGCGCAGAGCCAACGCCTTGCGCTCATCTCGCTCCTGGGCCTGCAAACGCAACAACTCTTCCACAAACCCCAAACCAATTAAAAAACGGTACTGTTCAGCAAAATACAGCACATCCAGCCCAGCATCTTCGCCAATTTTTTGCAACAGAGTAAAATCAACATGGCTAGTGATATCCTGACAACCTATATTCTGGTAAGGATTATCATTGGCTTGATGATGGTGATAACACAGCAACGTACCGTGGCGTCGAAATGGCGCATATAGTTCTGCCGCTGGGTAGCCATAATCAACAGTTAACACAAAACCACGTTCCAGCTTATTCGCCACTTGCTGCATCCAATCAGCCGCACCCAAACAGACTTCCGCACGATTACCTTCTATTGGCTCAAACCCGAGCTTAGCAAAGTGTTGAGCAATTTTATCAGTAGTTGGCGAACGCAACTCTTCTGTCAGTACTCCATTTTTCTCAGTCACAAAGACTTCCTGCAACTGACCAGCGTGCTTTTCAATCACGCTCACGGCAAAAGCATCAACCAACTCATTACTCAAAAAACAGCCGATTACACCATCAACATCATCAAAGTCTCGCCAAGCAACTACAGCGCTATGCGCAGCAAGTTTATTTTCCTGACGTTGGCGATTATCCGGACTGATTTCCACAATAACATACTGTAATTTAAAATACATTTCTGGCGCAACATCAAGCAGGGCGTCAAGGATATCCAGTGCCAGCTCACCCTCGCCGGCCCCCTGCTCGACGATAGTAAAACCATCCTGCCCCAACAGCTGCCATAGCTGTAACAACTGCGTAGCTATCAGCCGACCAAAAAGCCGATGCACCGAAGATGATGTAAAAAAATCTCCTTTAGAACCAATGCGTTGGCGTGGATATACATAATAACCATACTGGGGATGGTACAAACAATGCTGCATATATTCTACAAACGGAATACCACCGCGTTCGGAAACCTCTTTACGGATAAAGGCTTCAAGGGGTTGTGAATTAGCTGCGGTGACAAAATTTGCTTCCAGGTCTGACATCAGACAAAGCTCCTGTTTTGGTTATACGGTCTCGGCTGCAACCGCTTTACTCTGAATAAATAATTGTTTCACTTGGCTATTTGTGCAATCATAGCACCGTTTGAACCATTAATTCTAGCAGGATTAAATGTTCCGACCCACTACCTATCTGGATCGATATCACCCGTACACCAGATACATTTTACCTACTGCTGTAACAGTTCACCAGCCCACAAGGCTAGGAGTTTATTATGGATAGAAATTTAGCACTGGATCTAGCGCGAGTAACAGAAGCTGCGGCTTTAGCCTGTGGACGTTGGGTTGGCAAAGGGGATAAAATCTCTGCTGATGATGCTGCAACTACTGCAATGCGCCAGCTATTGGGCACGCTCGACATAGACGGAACTGTAGTCATTGGTGAAGGGGAGATGGATGAAGCCCCAATGCTCTTTATAGGCGAAAAAGTTGGTGAAGCTGGTCATCGCGCCGTCGATATAGCCGTTGATCCACTAGAGGGCACTATTTTGTGCTCCAAGGGAGGTCCCGGAGCTATTGCCACAATAGCCATGGCTCCCAAGGGTGGTTTTTTGCACGCTCCGGACATGTATATGGACAAGATTATTGTCGGTCCCGAAGGCAAGGGGTGCATCGACATTAACGATCTGCCTAGCAACAATCTAAAACGCCTAGCTGCGGCAAAAAAATGCCAACTGGAAGATTTAACCGTAGTTTTGCTTGATCGCCCGAGACACGCCGCCGCCATAGCCGACATCCGCCAATGTGGTGCCCGGATTAGACTTATCTCCGATGGAGATGTTGCGCCAGCGGTAGCTACAGGCATCATCGACAGCGGCATTGATATGGTTCTAGGCATTGGTGGGGCACCCGAAGGGGTTCTAGCTGCCGCAGCAGTAAAATGCTTTGGTGGCGACATGCAGGCGCGTTTAATATTTACCACTGACGAAGAACGTAAGCGCGCACCTAAAATGGGTATCACAGATTTTGATAAAGTTTATGCTGCTGAAGAGTTAGCTGCCGGTGACGTTTTTTTTGCTGCCACCGGAGTTACCAGCGGTGATCTCTTGCGCGGAGTGCGCTATTTTTCCGGTGGAGCACAGACACACACAATTGTTATGCGTTCTAAAAGCAGAACCATCCGCTTTCTAGATTCAATGCATTATTTTGATTTTAAACCGACATACTAATTTATATATTACTAATTCCTTGTCAACACGGTGTGCAATTGCTAAAATTCGCCGTATTTTGCAATAATTATTTAATCAAATGATGGATAATACTAATGGCAATAATCACAATATCGCGTGAAATGGGCAGTGGCGGACAGATAGTTGCACACCAACTAGCAGACAGATTAGGCTACCCCCTAATTGACGGTGAAGCCATTTTGACAGTGGCGGCCAAGTATGGTCTTACTGCTGATGCAGTAGAAAAAGCGGACGAAAAACCACCAGCCTTTGTTGAAAGTCTTGACTCCGACTTGGAGATCGACCTTCGTCGCATTGAACAAATCGTTTTAGAATATGCCCTCAAGGGCAATGTAATTGTTTACGGGCGCGGCGGTCAAGATTTACTTGACGGGATCGACAACGTCTTTCGGGTGCGTATTGTTGCCCCTTTTGAAACACGGGTAGAACGTTGGGCAGAACGCGAATGGATAGATCCAGATCTTGCCCGCATTCTGGTACGTAAAAGTGATCAGCAACGCGCAGGGTTTATAAAGTATTACTTTGACCGCGACTGGGATGACAGCGATTACTATGAACTGACTATCAACACTGCGCGCTTGTCTATAGACAAAGCTGTTAATCTTATCTGCAGCGGCATTGAAGATGACTGCATTTGTAATAACTGCGCTGAATGCCAGCAAAAACTTAACGAACTTGTTCTATGCAAGCAAATTGAGATTGAAATTTTAAAGTCTAATATTGTTCGCGGGTATCATCTGCAAAGCAGTATTGACAAAAGCACTATCTGTTTGCAAGGACACGTACATAGCGAAGAAGAACGTAAAGCCATTCACGCTATACTCAAGAGCCAAGCAGCAGAGTATAAAATATCAGACCAGCTCAAAGTTTTCGCTTATCATATTAATCCCAAGGAGGGATAAGACTACAGCGCTGGCTTAGCGACGGTGAGTTAAGCTTAAAACCAACAATTAGTGCCATTGGGTAAAATTGCCATGATGACAGAACAAACTACAGCGCATTCAGGGCTCAACACCCTTGAAGATATCAGCAGTTTAATTTTGCAATCGCATAGCCTGTATGAAACCTTGAACAATATCGTTGAACTGGTTGCCAGACGCATGGAATCAGAGGTGTGCTCCATCTATCTGCTCGACAAGGGCGGCAACACCTTGAGGTTACGCGCTACGCAGGGCTTGGCCAAAGAAGCCATTAACAGCGTTAAGATGAACCTCGGTGAAGGATTGGCGACGCTAGCCATTGAGCAAGGCACGCCCATATCGATAACCGACCCAGAAACCCACCCTCGCTTCCGTTATTTTCGCGAGACCGGTGAAGAAAAATTCAAGTGCTTCTTGGCAATTCCTCTACTAAGTCGCCGCACTCCAATAGGCGTAATAACCCTACAAAGCCTGCAAAAGAAGGCGTTCTCACCCACAGACATCAGCACCTTATCAACAATTGCCTTTCAAATATCCACTGTAGTTATAAATGCAACGCTACTCAACTCCATTCGCAAACAAAATAGTGCGGCAGCAGTAGCGCTAGCTGAGCAAAAAACTACACCTGAAGCTAGTCCATCTGCTCTGCGGGGGACAGTCGCTTACCCGGGAGTAATATCCGGATCAATCCACATTTTAGATAATGAATGTGGTCTGTCAGAAATTTTAGATGAAGATAATGTCGACAGCGCCATAGAGCGCAAGCGCCTGCAAGAGGCACTGGAAGAGACGCGCATTCAGACCTTATTTCTCGAAAAAAGGGTGGCGCAACGCCTATCAGAACAAGATGCGGCCATATTTCACACCCACCTGATGATTCTTGAAGATCGCAGCTTTACCGATCAGATGTACAACGAGATTGACAATGGCCACAATGCTCCCTATGCCCTGAAAAAAATAATATCTCAGTATACTGAAGCATTTGCCAAAATGGACGATGCCTATCTGCGCGAACGAGCTACAGACACCCTCGATATCGGACGTAGATTACTTAGCAACCTCACCGGTGCACAGAACAATCTACTCCACATTAAAAAGCCTGGCATCCTGATTGCCCGCGAAGTGTTGCCCTCCGACATGGCGATTCTGGATCACGAAAAACTTATCGGCATAGTAACTGAAGCCGGAGAACAAAATTCACACGCTGTCATAATGGCAAAATCCTTGGGTATTCCAGCATTGGTGGGGGTAAAGGGGGCATTGAAAGCAGCGCGGCAAAACAGCGAAGTTATCCTTGATGCCAACTCTGGGTGCCTGTACATTGATCCCCCACAAGCAATCAAGGATGAGTATCTGCGCCTTGAAGAAGATAGTGACAAAGAGGTTGATCGGCTCAACAAGTATCGCCGCGTCCCAGCCATATCAGCAGACGGTGTCAAGGTTACCTTACATGCTAACATTGGGCTGCTAAGTGATGTTGCCATAGCGCAACGCAACGGGGCCAAAGGTGTTGGTCTATACCGCACCGAATTTCCCTACATGACACGCAGCAACTTTCCCGACCGCGAAGATCAATACACCCTATACCGCAAGGTTGTTGAGAGCTTTGATGGCCCGGTAACAATTCGTACCTTGGACATTGGCGGCGACAAAGCGCTACCATATTTCCCTGCGCCAGCAGAAGATAACCCGTTTATGGGCTGGCGCTCGGTACGCGTATCGCTGGATAACCGAGATATATTCCGCACACAAATTGAAGCAATATTAATGGCCGGAATGCACGGCACAGTGAAGTTACTGTTCCCAATGATCTCAGGCATTGAAGAGGTTTTAGCCTGCAAGGAAGTTATTGAGGAAGCCAAGGTAAATCTACGCAAAGAACACATTCCTTTTAAGGACAACATCCCTCTCGGGGTGATGATAGAAGTTCCAGCGGCAGTGCAAATGTGTAAATTTCTCGCCCAAGAGGTTGATTTTTTTGCTCTCGGTACCAACGACCTTATTCAATATATGTTAGCCGCTGATCGCAACAACCCCTTGGTTAACCAATATTATAACCCGCTGCATCCAGCTATGTTGCAAGCCATCAAGTATGTCAACGACACCGCCAACCGATTAGGCAAGGGGATATGTTTGTGCGGGGAGATGGCAGCTGATCCACTGTGTTTCACTGTATTACTGGGCATCGGCATTCGCGAATTCTCCATGGTATCGCCATTTATTCCGCGAACCAAAGCCTATCTTGCCGATTTATCCTGTGCAGAAGCTACCAAAGTTGCCAACGAAGTATTGCAGATGGGTAGCAGCGAAAAAATCCACGCTCATCTTATAGATGCAATGCAAAAACTCCACAAATAGAAACTGCCAGCAAGGGAACTGACCATGAAAACAGTTTTTGCATTACTGACAACAACGTTGATCCTACTATGCTTCTCAACCAGTATATTTGCTAGCGACATAGACCTCAAAGAGGGAATGTGGGAAATGACCACCACCATGGAAATACCCGGCATGCCACACAAAATGCCCGGCACAAGTTTCACACAATGCTTGACCAAAAAAGATATTATGCCACCAGTACATCAAAGCGATAACTGTCAGATCAAAGATCAAAAAATCAGCGGCAACAATGTCAGCTATAAAATAGTATGCAACCACGAAGGGGAAACTTCATCAGGTACCGGCACCTTCAGTTACGACAACGATAAAATGACCGGCAGAATGGAAGTTAATACTGGCGACATGAATATTATCACTAGCTATAGCGGTCAATGGATTGGCCCATGCAGGTAGCCGGCATTCAGCTGGCATCTTTTTTACGACCGGCGGCAAGATGAAAAACTTCCTCACCCCAGAAGAGTTGACTAGCGCCCTTATCGATTGGGGCGAAGCAAAAAAACAACGTACAATCCTACAACTGCTTGCCCTCGGTTTTTTAGCCGGGGTGTATATCGGTTTTGCTGCCCACTTATCCACCATGGTAGCTACTGGTGACTTCGCTTGGGTGGGACTGAAAAAATTCTTTGTCGGCGCGGTGTTCAGCCTCGGATTAATGTTGGCAGTTATTCCTGGCTCGGAACTATGGACAGGCAACACCCTGATGACATCAACACTGCTGACCGGCAGAATATCCTTCCTGCAAATGATGCGCAATTGGCTGTGGGTCTATCTAGGCAATCTAGCCGGCGCTGTTTTTCTCGCCTGGATGGTAGTTGGTCAAACGGGTATTATGGATAGCGCCTTTGGTGGCACTGCACTGCAGATTGCCACGGCAAAAGTTTCAGCTGGCAGCGTTAACCTTACCCACAACAATGCATATTTTTTTCGCGCAGTCTGCTGCAACTGGCTGGTGTGTCTAGCTATCCTGCAAGCCATGTCAGCACAGGAGATAGCTGGCAAGATCTTGGCCATTTTTTTTCCCATAATGGCTTTCGTTGCCTCAGGCTTTGAGCATGCAATTGCCAATATGTACTTTATCCCTGCGGGCATTTTTGCCAAGGTTCTGCCAGGAGCACGCAGTGCCTCCGGTCTTGATGCGCAGGTGCTGGACCAGCTAACCTGGAGTACCATGTGGAGCCACAACCTAGTGGCAGTAACTTTGGGCAATTTTGTCGGCGGCGGAATATTTGTCGGCAGCATATATTGGTGGATTTATCTGCGCCAGCCATCACCAAAAAGATAAAAAATATCACAAACAACATTAAAGCTGGACACAGCGCAACCAGAATGTTATTTTTATAAATCTTGGTGTCCTTCGGTCGACACCTTTTCAGTGTCCTAGGTTGTTTCTGTAGTTTTTTACCCGTCTCCCCCTGACACCCCTAAAAAAAATGTTTTCAGCCCTAGACCGTTCCTGACAAATATTCAGGACTGGCTGGACTCAAGTATGGAGCTTTATTTTTCATGTCGTTTAACAAACTCGGCCTTATGGTCGAACTGTGTCAAGCTGTATCCGAACAGGGCTATGCCCACCCCACACCAATTCAAGCTAAAGCAATCCCAGTTGTCCTCAAAGGCAATGACGTACTTGCTGGAGCCCAAACCGGCACTGGAAAAACAGCCGGTTTTACCTTGCCATTGTTGCAACTTTTAAGTGCTGCCCCACCAGCGGAAAATAAACGCCCAATACGCGCGTTGGTACTGACCCCGACCCGCGAACTAGCTGCTCAAATTGGCGAAAGTATCACCACCTATGGCAAACACTTGCCATTGCGCTCCAGCGTAATTTTCGGTGGGGTAAAAATAAATCCCCAGATTGCCACCTTACGCCGTGGTATAGATATTCTAGTGGCTACTCCGGGTCGTTTATTAGACCACGTCAGCCAAAAAACACTCAACTTGTCCCAAGTAGAAATTTTAGTTTTGGACGAAGCTGATCGCATGCTGGATATGGGTTTTTTCCGTGACATCAGCAAAATATTAGCCCTGCTCCCCAAGCAGCGCCAGAACCTGCTCTTTTCTGCTACTTTTTCTAATGAAATTAAAAGCTTAGCTGATAAGTTACTCAACAGTCCTACGCTCATTGAAGTAGCACCGCGTAACACTGCCGCTGAGTCGGTCGAACAAGCAGTATACAATGTCGACAAAAAACGCAAACGCGAATTGCTCTCTTTTCTTATCGGCTCAAAAAACTGGAAGCAGGTGCTGGTTTTTACCCGTACCAAGCATGGAGCAAATCGCCTCGCTCAACAACTTGAGCAGGACGGCCTGCGTGCAGCAGCAATTCACGGCAATAAGAGCCAGGGCGCGCGCACCAAAGCACTGGCCGATTTCAAGCAGGGAACAGTGCGGGTTTTAGTTGCAACCGACATAGCGGCGCGCGGTCTCGACATTGACCACCTTCCCCATGTAGTAAACTATGAATTGCCCAATGTGCCTGAAGATTACGTCCATCGCATCGGTCGGACTGGTCGTGCGGGCAACAACGGAGAAGCAATTTCACTGGTATGCTGCGACGAGCACAAACTGTTACGCGACGTTGAACTAGTACTGAAGCACAAAATAACTACCGTTCATTTGCCGGGCTTTGAGCCTGATCCGAGCATAGCGCCCGAACCGATTAAAAACGGCAGAAACAACCCGGGTGGAGCTGGTGCAAAAAACAGTCGACGCCCAAGTAGCAAACCACGAGCGCAGCATGCACCGCAAAGAGGCAAACAGCAGCGCCAGCGTCCACGCTCAACCAGTAATTAAAACCTATCCAATAGTCCCATTCGGGCTTCAGTACAAAACTGTGCTGAAGCCCGCCCCCCCCATCAGCTATAAGATGCCCAAGAGCGCCAACTAGATATTCCATTGACTGCTGGTCTCAAGAAAAATCATAATCAAGACTAATCTTCCGCTATCGCCACAAAGGTCGTCACTCTCGCGCAGGCGGGAGTCTAGAAATCTATGCAAAATCTCTGGATACCCGCTTTCGCGAGGATGACGAATACGGGGAACAGAACCAGAGCGGAAGATTAGTGCTACTCAGGAGAAAAAGTAAGTATGGTGGTCGTACAACGTTTAAGTTTTCCAAAAACGGGGCGGCACCTTACCTGTTAAACAAAAAATCCTCTTAATTCAAGGAGCGAGCAATATCGGCAAAAAAAGATATAAAGCGCAAGACCCTACATAGGATCTTCCGTTTTGTTTCCCACCACCTTAATCCACAATAAAACCATTTCTCGATCATTGCCAAATCTCCCACAAGAGCTACAATGTGGACTACATCCAATACCCACCATCAGCAAATTCAACGCTAGCAACATGGAGAACTTTATGCCAATTTTTGAGTATCGTTGCCGCAACTGTGGCAAAGTAACAGAAAAGATTATCCGTGAAAACCAGCAGGAGATAACGTGCCCATTTTGTGGACAAACAGCTGAACGTATTATCTCCCTGTGTTCCGACGGCAGCAAACCCAGTAGTTTAACGCCAAGCAACAGTAGCCACACAACGGGCTATGGCTGAGGTTAGCAACGAGGCAGAGTTTCTGTTTTTTAAATCGCGGCAAGGTAAACATAATCACAGATGATCCCCACAATAAAAAAGCTCTTGCAATTAATACCATTTTGGTTATAATTGCGCGCGTATTTATTGTCCTTCATCAACCCTTTAAGGAGGTATGTAATGAAAAAATTGGTCCTGTTTTGCGTAACCTTAATCGCCATCACTTCACTGGCCAGCGCTTCTGACAGCGAATTGCGTTCAATCAGCAAAAGCATGTTTAAACCAATCCCAACAAGCGCTCCAACACTGCAAGACAATCTGGCTTCTGCAGATAAATTACTTTTGGGGCATATGCTGTATTTTGAGCCCCGCTTATCTGCTTCTCAATTGATCAGTTGCCAAACCTGTCACAATGTTGGGCTAGCTGGTGGTGATCTCCAGGAAACCTCTACCGGCCACGGCTGGCAAAAAGGTCCACGCAACGCTCCAACTAGCTACAATGCCGTATTCAACAGTGCCCAATTCTGGGATGGGCGCGCCGAAGACTTGGCCGAGCAATCCAAGGGGCCAGTACAGGCTTCTGTGGAAATGAACAATACGCCAGCTGCGGTAGTCACAACACTGAAATCTATGCCAATTTACGTGGATCTTTTCACCAAAGCCTTTCCAGGACAAAAAGATCCAGTTACCTTTGACAACATGGCCGATGCTATTGAGATTTTCGAGGCCACGTTGATCACCCCGCATGATGGGCTGGATCGTTTCATGGCTGGCGATGATAAAGGATTAACTGCGCAACAAAAAGAAGGCTTGCTGCTATTCGTCGACAACGGTTGTGCCGATTGCCACGATGGCATAAATCTCGGTGGTAGCGACTATTTTCCTTTTGGTGTAGCAGAAAAACCAAATGCTGAATTACTACCGCCTGGTGACCTCGGTCGCTTTACAGTAACAAACACCAGTGATGATAAATATGTATTCCGCTCCCCTCCACTACGTAATGTCGCCCTTACCGGACCATATTTCCACACCGGCAAAGTGTGGACACTGAAAAATGCTGTAGCGGTAATGAGCAATTCCCAACTGGGCATGGAGATGAGCGCAGATGAGATAGCAAATATAACCAGCTTTTTAGAGGCATTAACTGGCGACCAACCACAGGTTATGCATCCACTACTCCCTCCAAGTACAGAAAAAACACCTCAACCTGTACTCACCACCAAACTGAGTGCAAGTCACTAATAGTAAAAAAGCCAAGCCAGCGCAATCAATGCGCTGGCTTGGCTAATACAACCTCTTGGCATAAGCCACAGCCAAAATCAATTCTAATCAATAGCAAGCGTTTCCACTATGCAACTTTAGCTCTCGCTTATTTCCCCCTGCTGCCCCGTGGAGGCAAGCACACTGCTCCAAAACCAGCCAGCAGTATCAAGCTTCTTGCGCTGGCGCGTTGCCAGTTCAATAGGGACATGGGTAAATTGATTATTCCACGAGCCCATTACCATGTTGGTACGCCCACTAACACCTGCGTGCACCGCATTATGCCCTAGGAGTAAGCAAAACGCTGAATCGCAAGCATTGGCAGCCTGACTGCGAATGATATAGCTCGGATCAATATATTTGAGGGTAATCTCAGTGTCCCGTTTGGCAAAATGTCCCTTGATAGCATCACGCATCCAAGTGCCGATATCCACCAACTTAGCGTTGCCAGAGCTATCATGTTTACCAGATACCGGCATCAAATCCTGACCAGCACCCTCCGCGACTACAATAACAGCATGACCACGGCGTGCCAAACGCTCTTCTACTTGGCGCAAGAATAGCTGTGGGTCTATGGCTACTTCAGGTACCAGACAAAAGTTAACCTGCCCACTAACCAGCGTTGCATGAGCAGCAATAAAACCAGAATCTCTACCCATCAACTTTACCAGCCCGATTCCGTTTAAGGCTCCAGTTGCCTCGGCATGAGCAGCATCAATAGCCCGCTGCGCTTCAGATACGGCTGTTTCAAAACCGAAGGTCTTGTTAACGAAGCAGATATCATTATCAATGGTTTTGGGAATGGCAATCACGCTCAACGCTATCCCCCGCCGCCGTGCTTCAGCAGCAATAGCTCCAACCCCTTTCAAGGTACCATCGCCACCTATGGCAAATAAAATACCTATCCCGAGCTCCTGCAGGTAATCAACCATCTCTGCCGGATCTTCCGGCCCCCGAGACGAAGCCAGCACTGTCCCGCCCAGCTCACCAATATTATTTACCGCTTCCGGAGTTAATGTGATTGGCGCATGACCGTGGCGCTTCACCAACCCCTTAAATCCATAACGAAATCCAAGAATACGCCGCACCCCATAGTGGTGATAAAGGCTCATAACCACGGCACGGATAACATTGTTAATCCCGGGGCACAGACCGCCACAGCTGACCACGCCGCACGCCAGCGCATGACGGTCAAAATAAATCTGCTGGCGCGGTCCGGCCAGCTCCATGCTCGGCGGCTCAACCCCGGCTGCAACAAATGGTCGAACTTCTTCGGCGCGGGAATGGTACAGCAAACGCTCGTCATCGGCAGTAAAACGCACCCCGCGCATCGGCGACAAGAAGCTACAACAGCCGAGGTGCTCAATATTAAAATCCAATTCCTGATCCTGCATTGTAGTTCTCCAAGTAGTAATGCCACGCAACTAAAATGTCACAAGGTTAAAAATAGCACTATTTACCACTGAATTATAATAGATTTACGCAATAAGGTTTTCTCTGCACAATAGTTGAAAACCACAACGACAAGCTGTAGCATACAGCTGGCGATACTCCTCCAATAGAAAGTGCTATTGATGAAATTTTTCCTAGCTATCATTTTAACCATGACCTTTGTTGTAATGTCCTCAACCGTGTCAGTAATGGTCTGGGGAGAAAAACCCACGATCAGCGGCTGAAATACGCTGGTAATATTGACGCTAAATTTAAATGCCTAATCATGCTATATTTAACAAATAATTTCGTTATTTCACCAGCATAGAATGTTTGAGCTGATACCATTAGGACATCCATCCTTTTTAAATATGCTATTGACATTTGCTACGCTAAGCAGCCTAGTTTTAAAGGTAAAAACAACCACATAAGACTGTCCCATCTGCGGACTTCCGCAGTCGTGAGCTACCTGATATGTGGCGGCATCTTAACTGACAAAATTTCCAATACTTCGTGCACGTGTCACCGTGAGTGGATCACTAGGACAACGTTTAAGGAAAGAATTTAATGACACCACAAAAAAGCGGGCTATACATTGTTCTGTTAAGTATTCATGGACTGATTCGCGGCAACAATCTTGAGTTGGGACGTGATTCAGACACGGGTGGACAAACACTCTATGTTGTAGAGCTGGCTCAGACCCTTGCCCAACTGCCTGGGGTGCGCAAGGTTGATTTGGTTACGCAACGGGTAGTGGATAAAAACATCTCTTCCGACTACGCCAATGCGATTGAAACTCTTACCGCCAAGCTGCGGATTGTGCGGATAGATACCGGTACGGAGGGATACCTCGCCAAGGAACACTTGTGGGATCATCTCGATATTTTCACCGATAATCTGGCCGGATTTTTTCGGGACAACAATGCGTTTCCCGACATTATCCACAGCCATTATGCCGATGCTGGTTACGTAGGATCGCATTTGGCAAATCTGCTGGGAATTCCGCTAATCCACACCGGCCACTCCTTGGGGCGCGTTAAACGGAGCCGCCTATTAGCCACCGGTCTAACGACTCAAGAGATTGAAACCCGCTTCAACATGAGCCGCAGGATTGAAGCAGAGGAACAAACCCTGGCAACGGCAGAGCGGGTTATCACCAGCACCCATCAAGAGATTGAAGAACAGTACGAACTTTATGATCATTATCAACCAGATCAGATGCGTGTTGTCCCGCCGGGGACGGATCTAAACCAATTTATTCCACCCCAGGGAAACGAACTGGACAGTCCCCTTTTTAAGCAATTGACCTGCCACCTGCAAACACCAGACAAACCAATTATCCTAGCTCTGTCACGCCCTGATCAACGAAAAAACATTCGGACACTGATCGAGGCTTTTGGACAATCTACGCAGCTCCAAGAGTTGGCTAATCTGCTGATCATCGCTGGCAACCGCGATGATATTGATGAGCTGGAAGAGGGAGCGCAAGAGGTCTTTCACGAGCTGCTGGTCGCTATTGACCGCTATGATCTTTACGGTAAAGTCACTTTACCGAAACACCATCAACGCGATCAGGTCTCAATGATTTACCGAATTGCAGCAGCATCCGGTGGCATATTTGTCAACCCGGCGCTTACCGAACCTTTTGGTCTGACACTGCTTGAAGCCGCAGCCTGTGGTCTGCCAATTATTGCCACTGAAGATGGCGGTCCGCAAGACATAATCCGCAACTGCAAGAACGGATTTTTGATCGATCCGTTGGAACCTGATACAATAAGTAACGCTCTGATGAAACTCCTCGGTGATCAGGTGCTGTGGCAAAAATATTCTAAACAGGGACTGACCGGAGTAAAAGAACATTATTCCTGGGACGCCCATGCCAAGAGCTATCTCAAAATCGTCAAACCGATCGCCGCACGCTCGGAACAGTTATTACGCCAACCGGTGAAACTGCGTACCGGCTTGTATCGTGATCGGGCGATTGTCAGTGATATTGACCAGAATTTAATCGGCGACGATACTTCGCTCAAACAATTGACGCAACTGCTGCGCCAGCAACGTAAAAACAGCTACTTTATTATCGCCACCGGTCGGCGTCTAGATTCCGCATTAAAGCTGATGAAAAAACACAAAATTCCGCAACCGGATGTGCTGATCACCAGTAGCGGGACAGAGATCTACCATGCCCCAAAACTGACGGCAGATGCTGCCTGGGCACGGCATATCGATTATCAATGGGCGCGGCACAAGGTAAAGCCACTACTGATGAATTATCCCGGTCTGAAAATTCAGCCCAATATCGAACAAAGCCGTTACAAACTGAGTTATTACATTGACCCCAAGCAAGCGGATATTGAAGAGATCAAACAACTGCTGCACCGGGAAGAGTTGGCCGTTATCGTCCAGGCAGCATTTGGTCAGTATCTCGATATCTTGCCACTACGCGCTTCCAAAGGGATGGCCTTACGCTATGTTGTCGGTCAGCTAAACATTCCGCTGAAAAATATTTTTGTCGCTGGCGGATCAGGGGCAGATGAAGACATGATGCGGGGCAACACCCTGGCAGCGGTGGTGGCTAACCGTCATGGTGAAGAGCTATCGCAATTGGATGAGATTGAACGCATCTATTTTCCCCAGGCAGCGAACGCCGCCGGGATTCTTGAAGCCCTCGATTTCTACGATTTCTTCGGTCACTGTTGCGATCCAAATGACGTCTAACACACAGACACCGGTGAATAAACTGCTGTTGTGTACCGATATGGACCGCACGGTTATCCCCAATGGTCGCCAGCCAGAACACCCAGACGCCCGCGAACGCTTTCGGCAGCTGTGCGCATTAGAGGAAGTGCGTCTGGTCTATGTGACTGGTCGCCACCAGCAGTTGGTTCAACAAGCGATTGCGCACTATCATCTACCGCAACCCGACTATGCTATTACCGATGTCGGCACAAAAATCTATCATCTAATTCAGGGTAAATGGCGCGAGATGCTCCCCTGGCAGCAACATATTGCCCGTGACTGGCATGGGAAAACTCATGATCAATTGCAGCAGGCACTGCAGTTTTGCCCAGAGCTGGTATTGCAGGAGAGCAGCAAGCAAAACGACTTTAAGCTGAGCTACTACCTACCTCTGAGCACAGATCTCGAAAAGATCCTCACTGTAGTCGAAAAACAATTGACGCAGCTGGGCGTTGATGCCAGCTTGATCTGGAGCATTGACGAGCCAGAACAGATCGGCTTGCTAGACATTTTACCGCGCAAGGC
>Ga0307991_1000440_pt1 | contig 29854 bp, 37 predicted proteins | sample EllFjometagen131_FD_203146 | JGI IMG/M metagenome (GOLD analysis project Ga0307991, IMG submission 203146) | Marine microbial communities from Ellis Fjord, Antarctic Ocean - #131 | ecosystem: Environmental > Aquatic > Marine > Unclassified | place: Southern Ocean | collected 2014-10-08 | reverse complement strand
ATTTACTAATTTATCAACAAAATCATACATTCTTTCTCCGCGTAAAGTAACAACAGCTCCAATAATCTGACCCTCACGCAATTTAAAAGCCGATATTGATTTTTTAGCCTTTGTCATAACTGGTTTCTGACCACTAATTTTAGTTAGAGCCTTTCCAATGGAACTGATGGCTTCTTTCTCTTTGGCATGTTTACCAAAACCAATATTAATCACCACTTTTTGTATACGTGGAACTAAAAAGTTATTTTTGTAGCCGAAACGTTCTTTAAGCTGCGGCATTACTTCTTTTTGATATTTTACTTTTAAACTCATAAAATTGGAATTACTCAATTACAGTCTGACACTTTTTGCAGACACGATATTTCTTCTTTCCCTTCTCACCAGCAACCACCTTGGCTGCTAACCTGGTTTGTTTGCCACAAGAAGGACAAATTAAAGCGACATTAGAGACATTAATAAAAGCTGGAAATTCAATGCGCTGACCTTTTTCGCCTTCACGATTAGGACGCAAGTGTTTAACCAATAAATTCAAACCTTCAATACTAACACGGCCCGCTTCTGGTAAAACCTGCAAAACCTTGCCGCTTTTACCGCGATCCTTGCCAGCTAATATTTTTACATTGTCATTTTTCTTGATGTTCATATGTTCGTTTTGACACTCTTAATTATAAAACTTCAGGTGCCAAAGAGGCAATTTTTACAAAACCAGCATGGCGAACTTCTCTGGCCACCGGACCAAAAATTCTAGTTCCCTTAGGATCCTTCTTTTCTTTATCAACCATAATAACACAAGCATTATCATCAAATCTGACGTAGGTTCCATCCGAACGTCTAATTTCCTTTTTTGTGCGCACAACCACTGCTCTGATCACGTCACTCTTCTTAACGGCAGCGTGAGGCGCGGCACTTTTTACAGTGGCCACAATAATATCACCTACGCCAGCATAACGTTTACGATATCCGCCTAAAACACGGATACACATAACTTCTTTGGCGCCGGAATTATCGGCTACTTTCAATTTTGTCTGTACTTGAATCATACCAGTATTGTTCGTTGCTGCTTTCAATAGTGAAAATAAACAACCAACCTGCTTTATTTCTCAGTTATTCGCCATCTCTTAGTTTTACTTAGAGGGCGACATTCTATAAAAGTTACCTTATCGCCTTCTTTACAAGTATTCTTTTCATCATGAACCTGATAATTACGACTAACCTTATAGCGCTTACGGTATTTTTTATTCATTTTCACAGCTTCAACTTCAACTGCTATAGTTTTATTACCTTCAGCATTAATAACCACGCCACTAAAGCGTTTAACTGTTTTGCCCTCTGTCGGAATTGTTGTCTTCTCTATTTTTTTTTCTGACATATATAAATGTAATTAAACTTTAGTGTTAAGAACCGTGAAAATTCGTGCGATATTCTCACGCACCCGTCTGATTTCACGGACATTTTTCAACTGTTTATTAGAATCTTTAAAACGCAATTCTCGCAACTTTTCGCGATATTGAGCCAGTAATTTCTGTAATTCAGCTGGAGTTTTATTTGTAAGTTCTTTTGTTTCCATATTATTGATTAAAAATATTTTGAATCTCAATTATTTGCTAACAAAGACGGCTTTTAGAGGTAATTTATGAGCAGCCAAAGTCATGGCCTTCTTGGCCGTTTCTTCGTCAATACCTTCCATTTCAAACATGACTGTTCCTGGTTTAACAATGGCAACGTAATGATCAACAGCACCTTTACCTTTACCCATAGGCATTTCTCCACCGTGGGCAGTAATTGGCTTATCAGGGAAAATACGAATCCACATTTTACCAGTCTTCTTAGTATAACGAGTCATAACACGTCGAGCCGACTCAATCTGACGAGAAGTAACCCAATGTTCGGTTATAGCTTTTAAACCATAACTACCGAAACTTACTTCCAGCATGCGTGAGGCTACACCACCGCGACGACGCTTATGACCTTTACGATATTTAGTTTTCTTTGGCATTAACATATCGGTATGAAAATCTTTAAATTTTTATTTGCGTGTGGTAATTAATTCCCCCTTAGTATCTTTATCTTTTTCAAAAACTTCGCCCTTATAGATCCAAACTTTGATACCAATTATACCATAGGTTGTTTTAGCAAATCCACGAGCATAATCAATATCAGCACGTAAAGTCTGTAGTGGAACCTTTCCGGAAACTAATTTCTCAGTACGAGCAATTTCAGCACCATTCAAACGTCCACTCACCTGGACTTTGACACCCAAAGCTCCGGCTCTTTCGGTACGCCCAATCATTTGTTTCATTACTTTACGGAAAGGCATACGTTTTTCTAAATCTAAGATAGCAGATTGAACAGCAATTTGTGAACTCAGCTGGGGTCTGGTGACTTCTTTAATATTTAAATTTATCTCACCCATGCGGAAATTTTTCAAGAATTTACTATGGATAGTTTTTTTCAATTCTTCAACGCCATTACCACCACGACCAATGATTAAACCAGGCTTACCTGTCCAAATATCAATCGTGATTTTACTCAAACTACGAATAATCTCCACCCGATCGATACCGGCTTCACGCATGGTTTTGATTAAATACTTACGAATAACAATATCCTGTTGGATATTCTTAATGTAATTATTACCACTCTCAAACCAAATTGATGGCCATGTTTTGGTAATGCCTAAACGCATTACTTTTGGATTTACTTTTTTACCCATACTATTTATATTTCGTATTAATTGTTTTAAAAAATCTTATACTCCACTCTTACGATTAAAATTCTTGGTGGTAAAGCCTTTGCCAGACTTAGTATCCGCATTAACCTTGGCATTGGATTTGGATTTGCTATCTTCCTTTTTCGCACCTTTCTTACCTCTCTTTTCAGCGTCAGCCACAACCTGTTCTAATTTTACCGGAGCTTCCAATTTGCTTTTACGAGCAGTCTTCTTACCACTTTCAACAATTTCAGCTAAAGTAAGTTCGATGTGACAGGCACGCTTGCGTAAAACAGTAGCACGACCATGAGCCCTGGGCATCCAACGCTTTAAAGTAATAGCTTCATCAGCTTTAATCTCTTTGATGTATAAATTACTTTGTTCAATACTAAAGTTATGTTCAGCGTTCGCGGTTGCTGATTCAATCAACTTTTTAACTGGGTCAGCTGCTAATTTATTTAAAAACTGTAATTGATCCAAAGCTTTGTCTATCGGCATTTCGCGGATAACATCAATAACTAAACGCACTTTGCGTGAAGACATTCTTAAATGATTTAGATTTGCTTTAATTTCCATAGGATTCGCTTACCGGCGGACTTAGCAAAGCAACTCTCTGCCTATATCCGTCTCGCATTTTAATTATTTGCCGTCCTTAGCTTGGGCCTTTGCCATCTTACCACCATGAGTAACAAATTTTCTAGTCATAGAAAATTCACCCAAACGATGACCAATCATATTTTCAACAATATAAACTGGGAAATGAGTTCTACCATTATGAACACCAATGGTAAGACCAACCATAGCCGGTACAACTGTACAGGCGCGATCCCAAACTTTAATGATTGTTTTGTCGCCCGGTTTCAATTCTTGAACCTTCTTTAGGATTCGAGGATTTACATACGGACCTTTTTTTAGACTTCTTGACATATACTTTTAAATAATTGGATAAATTATTGCCTGTGCACCTAATTCCTATCTTCTCTTCTTTGAACGGCGCTTGATAATTAATTTTGAGGAAGATCTCTTCTTCTTTCTTGTCTTTACCCCCAGGGCCGGTTTACCCCATGGAGTTTTTGGATGTTTCAAACCAATGGACTGATTACCTTCACCACCACCATGTGGATGATCAACTGGATTCATAGCGCTACCGCGAACAGTTGGTCTGATACCCAGATGACGTTTACGACCAGCCTTACCTAAAACAATATGGCGCTTATCTGGATTACTAACCTGTCCAACTGTACACATGCACTCTTTTTTAATTAAACGAATTTCACCACTGGGCATTTTAACCTGAGCATACTTACCTTCAACACCCATGACAAAGACAGCATTACCGGCACCCCGAGCAATTCTAGCCCCACGTCCGGCTTCAAATTCTAAATTATTAATAGCTACACCAGCGGGAATAAACTGAACAGGCATAGCATTACCAGTCTTAATTTCAATTAAATTTTTGGAACTCAGTATCTTATCACCAACTACTAAATTAATAGGAGCAATAATATAACGTTTTTCACCATCAGCATAGTTAAGCAGAGCTAAGCGAGCACCGCGGTTTGGATCATATTCAATCGAAGCAACGGTAGCCGGAATATCAAATTTATCCCGTTTAAAATCAATCAAACGAATATATCTTTTTTCCCCACCACCACGATGACGAACGGTTATTTTACCTTGGCAATTACGGCCACTGGTTTTCTTTTTGATGACAATTAAGCGTTTCTCCGGAATGGTCTTAGTTATATCAACACAATCGTCAAAGGTTGCGCCACGTCTTCCAGGAGTATTTGCTCTTACTTTTTTGATACCCATATGTAATCAATTAATGTTTTACAGAAATTAAACTCCTTCGTAAATCTTAATGCTATCGCCCTTCTTTAGGGTCACAATAGCTTTTTTCCAATCTTTTCTTCGTCCTTTAATACGACCATGAGTAACCACCTTACCTTTCATTGAAATAATATTGACACCAATTGGTTTCACTCCATAAACAGCATAAACAGCTTTGGCCACTTCAATCTTATTGGCAGATTTGGTGATCACAAACACATATTTATTATGTGCACTTAAATCAGTCGCTTTTTCAGTCACCAAAGGTTTAACCAAAACACGGAAAGCACCATCAAAACGTGAAGCACTAGCAGATTTACCAGCCTTAGCTGTTTTCTTGGTGGTAGCCTCAGCTGCATATAAATCTTTCATGCTTGCTTCTGTGTCTTTTTTTGCTACTTTCTTTACTACTTTCTCAGAATCTTTAGCACCAACAACTTTAGTTGCGGTTTTCTTATCCTTAGGTTCAAGATTTTTAGAATCTCCCTTAGTATTTTTTTTTGCTCCAAATAAAGCCATATGATTAAATAGATTCAAGATTATTATTCTTTAGAATACTTCTTTTCCAAAGCAGTTAGACCCTCTTCACTGATAAGTATCTGACGAGAGTTTATTAAATCAACAACATTAATATTTTCTGGATTAATAATGGTAACTTCCTTTAAATTACGACCAGAATATCTTGTTTTTTCATCTTTTTCACTGTTAATTACCAATAAACCGCGACGATTTACTGGTAAAACTTCTTTTTCAAAAGAAGTAAGTAGGGCCACAAACTGTTTAGTTTTAAATTCCTTCATTTTCAAAGTATCAATAACAACCAAAGTGGATTGAGCTACCTTATCAGATAAAGCCATCATAACCGCCTTCTGGCGCATCTTCTTATTCATTTTCTTAGAAAAATTGCGATCCTTGGTTGGTCCGAAGGTAACACCGCCACCAATCCAAATTGGAGAACGATTTGAGCCAGCACGAGCTCGACCAGTACCTTTTTGTTTCCATGGTTTTTTACCACCACCTCTAACCTCACCACGTCCCTTGGTATGTGCCAAGACTTGACGCTCATTAGCTTGTTGGGTAATAACAGCCTGGTGCAAAAGATCAGTATTAGCTTTAATACCAAAAACTTTGGTTGAAAGCTCCAAATCTTTCACCTTAACCGCACTTTGATTATAAACGTTTACTTTGATGGACATATAATTTATACCGGACTTAATTGATTAGGCGGCCGGAGCCTTTTCTTTATTTTCTTTAACTTCTTTTGAGGGTTTAGCTTCAACGGTTTCAACGACTGGCTTAGCTTCTTTAGTTTTTTCAATTTTAACTTCCTTAATTTTAATATCTTTAACATCCTCAATTTTTTCTTCCTTTACTTTAACTTTAACATCTTCAGTGGCTTCAACCTTCTCTTCTGCAACTGCTTCTGTCTTGGGAGCTTCAGTTACTAATTCACCTTGAGCCTTAATCAATAACAAGCCATCAATAGCACCAGGAACACCTCCCTTAATATAAATAATATTATTTTCTAAATCAATTGAACTAATAGTCAAGTTTGTTATGGTTACGCGTTCATTACCCATGCGTCCACCCATTTTCATACCTTTGAAAACATGAGCAGGACCCATAGGACCAATGGAACCAGGCATACGTAACTGATCTTTATTACCATGACTTTTATTTCCACCCTTAAAACCGTGACGCTTAACTACACCCTGAAAACCACGACCCTTAGATGTACCAGTTACAGAAACAACATCACCAGTGGCAAAAGTATTTAGGGAGACAGTATCACCAACATTTACTTCTAAATCATTATCAGTACGGAATTCACGAACATGCATCGGTGAAACACCAGCTTTCTTAAAATGACCCAATTGAGGTTTTTTAATATTCTTGGCTTTACGAGCACCGAAAGCCAGCTGTACAGCTGAATACTCATCTTTATTTACAGTTTTAACCTGAGTAATAACACAAGGACCAGCTAAAACCGGAGTAACAGCTTGTACTTTATCATTGTCCCAAATTTGGGTCATCTGCATTTTTTTTCCTAAAGTAAATTTCATATTTTTTAAAACAAAAAACTGGTAAATCTACCAGCATAACAAAACAAAAGCAAAAATTGCGCAAAATACGGTGCCTTCAATTTTTATTGTTTTTTTATGGCTGTTTCTCCCTAAGCCTTTTATTTATCGGCCCGCACTTTCTCACGAAATATCTCGCCAGAGTTACTTGTCAACTTCTAAGAGGCAATAATCAATATTTGATTTTATTTTACTGCATTTTTATCTCCACGTCAACCCCCGCTGGCAAATTCAAATTTGTCAAATCTTCAATGGTTTTCCCGGTTGGATCGATGATATCGATGATGCGTTTATGAATACGCATTTCATACTGATCACGAGCATCCTTGTGCACAAAAGTAGAACGGTTGACTGTATACTTCCGTTTTTCAGTTGGTAAAGGAATTGGTCCGAAAAAATTAGCATCACTACGTTCAATCGTATCAACGATAGTCTTGGTGGACTGATCAATAATCTTGTGATCAAAAGCTTTAATCTTAATTCGGATTCTTTGCTTGTAATCCTTCTCGTCTTTCTTGGTTTCTGGCATAGAAAAATGTACGGTTATTTTTTAAAAGTGTAATAAATAAACACTACAAGTCCGCTCTTAAATCAACAAGAGCGAACCTAAGTGACAACTTATTTAATAATCTTCACAACGGCACCAGCACCAACAGTGCGTCCACCCTCACGAATGGCAAAGCGTTGTTTTTCTTCTAAAGCAACTGGAGAAATCAATTTAACATTGATAGTAACAGTATCACCAGGCATAACCATTTCGGTTCCTGCTGATAATTCTACTTCACCAGTAACATCAGTTGTTCTGATATAGAACTGTGGTTTATAACCCTTAAAGAAAGGTTTATGACGACCACCTTCGTCCTTAGATAAAACATAGATTTGAGCTTCAAACTCAATGTGAGGAGTAACGCTACCTGGTTTACATAAAACCTGACCGCGTTCCACTTCATCCTTCTTGGTACCACGGAGTAATAAACCGGCATTATCGCCAGCCTGACCTTGGTCCAAAGATTTGTTAAACATTTCTATGCCAGTAATAGTGGTCTTCTTGGTATCCATTAAACCAACAATTTCTACTTCTTCATTAACTTTAATGATACCACGCTCAATACGACCAGTTACCACAGTACCACGACCTTCAATAGAGAAGATGTCTTCAATTGGCATTAGGAAAGGTTGATCAGTATCACGCTGTGGATCTGGAATGAACTCATCCAGAGCCTTCATTAACTCCATGATTGGTTCAGCGTCAGGTCCAGTTGGATTTTCCAAAGCCTTTAGGGCACTACCGCGAATAATTGGAACAGTATCTCCAGGAAATTCATATTTCTTTAATAAATCACGAACTTCCTCTTCAACTAGATCAATTAATTCTTGATCTTCAACCATGTCACATTTGTTTAGAAAAACAACAATGTGAGGTACACCAACCTGACGAGCTAATAAGATGTGCTCGCGAGTTTGAGGCATAGGTCCATCAGTAGCGGAAACCACTAGAATAGCTCCGTCCATTTGAGCAGCACCAGTGATCATGTTCTTTACATAATCAGCGTGACCCGGACAATCAACGTGAGCATAATGACGCTTGTCTGATTCATACTCAACGTGAGCAGTTGCGATGGTAATACCGCGTTCGCGCTCTTCAGGAGCTGCGTCAATTTCACCGACTCCTTTTTTGGAGGCGCTCATACCTTTAGCGCCGAATACTGCAAGCATTGCCGCGGTTAAGGTAGTTTTACCATGATCAACGTGACCGATAGTGCCAACATTGACATGGGGTTTTGTTCTTTCAAATTTTTCAGCCATGTTTTTATGCTTACGGCCCCCCTTAAGGGGTTTCTTTCCTATACAGAGGAAACCAGCCGTGAAATTAATTAATATTTATTAAATTTATAAACTATTTATTATTCTCTGCCTTATTCTTAATATTAGGGGGGATATTCCAACTCTTTCTTCTTTTGCTTTCTTCAGCTAAAAATTCAGCATTTTCTTTATTCTTCCAATCAGAGATTTCGCGATTTATTGTATCAGTTACATCTTCTTCTGTCAAATTTGCCTTATACACGGCATCTTTTTTATCCAGTATTTCAGGACTTGCTATTTTTTCATAATAATCTAAGTCTAAAATAGCAAAAGTATCATCCGGACTATCAGCGTCAAAAAAGATGACGGCATTATGACTTTTTCTAGCTAGTTTTAAAGCCTTTTTTAGTTGTTTACGCATAAGCTTAAAACCTCCTTATATTAATTTTTTGACTCAATCGTAATTTCAGCTAATATTTTTTTCATCACTGACTCTATTTTAGGGATGCAGGCAATTTTTTCTTCATCTGTAAATTGATTATAGTCTTCAGTTTTAGGTATATCTTGAACAGACTCAGCAAAGACTCTATCTAAACCATCTATTAACTCTTTGGGATATTGAAAATCTGGGTCTTTATAAAATTGCTGCAGTACACTTACGAGCAGCCAATAATTAGCATTTAAACAATTACTTTTATAATATTCATAAAGATCTGACTCCAACATTTCTTTTACCGAACCTCCACCGCTTTGGTCTTGCCACCGACGGCGAGATGCGTGATCTTGATGAAAACTATCGGTAAAGATTGGACTATGTAAATATTCAATAAAACTTTCTTCCAACGTGGACAATAATTCTTTATACTTCTCGTCACCCGTTTCGCCTGCAAAATTTCTTAATGGAGGAATTCCCTCCGGCACTTTACTACCATGACGATAAAAAGCAATGGGATTATCATAACGAGCACATAAATCAACCAACTCTTGCTCCATCTCTTCAATATTTCTTTCGGTCTTGCTCTCTTTTTCTACATCATTATTTAAACTGTTAGATTCCTTAAACATAATAATTATTTACCACTCTTTTCCTTAATAGTTTCTAAAATACTACGTGGCACTTCGCTGTAATGTAAAAATTCCATAGTATAATTAGCGCGTCCTTGAGACATCGAACGCAAAGAAGTGGCATAACCAAACATTTCTGCTAAAGGTACCTTAGCTTGAATAGCTTTAATTCCGTTAGGACGATCAATCATCTCCTCAATCTGTCCACGTTTTGAATTTAAATCACCAATAATATTTCCCATATAATCTTCTGGAGTCGTTACTTCAACCTTCATTACTGGTTCTAATAGAATTGGCTTAGCCTTCTGACAAGCATCTCTAAAAGCAAAGATACCAGCCATTTTAAAAGCAACTTCAGAAGAGTCAACTTCATGATAACTACCATAGGTAACGGCCACTGTTACATCAACCATTGGATAACCAGCAACTACACCCGACTGTAATCCTTCCTTAACACCCTTTTCAATAGCAGGAATATATTCTTTAGGAATAACACCACCCTTAACTTCATCAAGGAATTGATAACCCTTACCTTCACCAGATGGTTCAACCCGCAAGAAACAATGACCGTATTGGCCGCGTCCACCCGACTGCTTAATAAACTTATGTTCAGCCTCAGCCACCTGAGTGATGGTTTCACGATAAGAAACCTGAGGATTACCAATATTAGCTTCAACGCCAAACTCGCGTTTCATGCGATCAACGATAATATCTAAATGTAATTCACCCATACCGGAAATTAACACCTGATTGGTTTCTTCGTCAGTTTCAACTCGGAAAGTTGGATCCTCTTCTGCCAAACGAACCAAAGCAACACCCATCTTTTCCTGATCAACTTTTGTTTTTGGTTCAACCGCAATCTTAATAACCGGTTCTGGGAAAGTAATAGATTCCAATAGCATTTGATCATCTTCTTCGCAAAGAGTGTTACCAGTAGTGGTATTTTTTAAACCAATAACAGCAGCAATATCACCAGCATATATTTCTTTAATTTCTTCCCGATGATTGGAATGCATACGCACTAAACGTCCGATGCGCTCTTTCTTGCCACTCGAAGAATTAACAATATATGAACCAGCCTTTAAAACACCCTGATAAACCCGAACAAAACATAATTTACCCACGAAAGGATCAGTGGCAATCTTGAAAGATAAACCAACAAAAGGAGCGTTATCATCAGCAACTACAGTATATTTTTTTTCTTCATCATCCAAATCAGTCGCCTCCAATTTAGGTACGTCCAGTGGTGATGGTAAAAAATCATTAACAGCATCAAGAACAAACTGAACACCAATGTTTTGTAAAGCAGTACCACATAAAACAGGATAAATAGCATTATTTAAAACACCCTTACGGATAGATTGCTTTAATTCTTCAACTGAAATTTCTTCACCACCTAAATATTTTTCCATTACCGTTTCATCACATTCAACCGCTCTTTCCACTAATTCAGAACGAAATTCTTCAATCTTATCCTTTAAATCAGCAGGAATTTCAATTTCAGTTACATTTTCACCAAAATTTCCGGAAAAGTTATAGGCCTTACGCTCCAATAAATTGATCACACCAATTAAATTATCCTCAGCACCAATGGGTATCTGAATGGCTACAGCCTTAGGACTTAAGCGCTTTTTAATGGATTCCATGCTCATGTAAAAATCGGCCCCCATCTTATCCATCTTATTAACAAAACAAAGACGTGGAACTTGATATTTATCAGCCTGACGCCACACAGTTTCAGATTGTGGCTCAACTCCAGCTTGACCATCAAACACAGCAATAGCACCATCAAGCACACGTAAAGAACGCTCCACTTCAACAGTAAAATCAACGTGACCGGGAGTATCAATAATATTAATCTTATTACCCTTCCAGAAACAAGTAGTAGCAGCCGAAGTAATAGTAATACCCCGCTCTTTTTCTTGATCCATCCAATCCATTTCAGCAGCACCTTCGTGAACTTCACCAATCTTATGTTTTTTACCAGTGTAAAACAAAACACGCTCAGTAAAAGTTGTTTTACCAGCGTCAATATGAGCCATGATACCAATGTTTCTAATTTTATCAAGAGAATATTCGCGAGGCATAAAATTTATTTACAAATTATATAAGTTTAAATTTAAGAAATTATCCAAAAATGGACTTACTTTGACTTTGACTTTGACCTAGACCTAGAAAAATGAGCAAAAGCTTTATTGGCCTCCGCCATCTTATGGACAGACTCTCTTTTCTTCACGGCTGCTCCTTCGCCATTTGAAGCATCAAGAATTTCAGCTGACATCTTTTCGGCCATTGAATGACCACGTCTAGCATCAGCAGATTTGATAATCCAATTGCAACCCAAATAAAAACGACGCTCACCCCGAACCTGGAAAGGAACTTGATAGTTAGCGCCACCAACACGTTTACCACGCACTTCAACCAAAGGAGAAACCTTCTTCATTGCTTTATTAAAAACATGACGAGGGTCTTGCTTGGTCTTTTCTTTAATAACATTAAAAGCTCCGTATACAATACGTTCGGCCACAGTTTTCTTACCATCCTGCATCACATAATTGATCAGTTTGGTAATATTCTTATCATTGTATTTACTATCCCCAGCGATATCTCTCTTGGGGGCTTGTTTTCCTCTCATAATTCATGCAAGGCTGCATCATCAGCTATTATTAATGCGCACCTATATTATTAGCAAGAGTGGTTAAAAACACCTCTCTACAATAGAAAATTTTATTTAGTCGCCTTTGGTTTCTTGGCGCCATAGGCACTACGACCCTGACGACGAGCTTCTACACCAGAAGCATCATAAACACCGCGAACAATCTTATAACGGACACCAGATAAATCCTTAGTCTTACCACCCTTAATAAGCACAATTGAATGCTCCTGTAGGTTGTGGCCCATTCCTGGAATATAAGCAGTCACTTCCATACCATTGGACAAACGCACACGAGCAATCTTACGTAAAGCTGAGTTAGGTTTTTTAGGCGTGGTGGTTGTAACTTTAACACAAACACCTTGCTTAAATGGAGCTCCTTTGGCATTCACATTCTTCTTACGATGAAGAGAATCCAAAGTAGTGTGCAAAGCCAAAGATGACTGACGTTTCTTTTTTGGTTTTCTGCCCTTACGGACCAGTTGATTAATAGTCGGCATAACACTTCTTACATTAAATAAAAACTCAAGATAATTTTATAAATTAGTTTCGGATTCAAGCTCCGAATAAAGAATAGACGATATTATCCTAAGCGCCTTTCTCTTTCAATAAATAAGTTCTTTTGATAACAAAATATCCTGACCTCTCAGGATAGAGTTATTACCTGCTTACTTTAACAAAAGCTAAAAAATAAGTCAAGATTAAATCAAGTCTTATTTTTATCTTATTTTCACCTATTATTCCCTAAGCTCCGGCCATCAAACGAAATAGAAAATGAATAAAGGGTAAAATATAAGAAAAACCGAGCCAAGCAAATAAAATCACAAAAATAAAACCAAAGCGTTCCAAAGACAGATATTTCATTCTCAGTTCAGTGGATAAAAATGGAGCCAATATTTTAGAACCATCAAGCGGTGGAATTGGTAATAAATTAAAAACCATTAAAATCAAGTTAATATAAACAATCAGAACAATCAAACCGGAAAAGGTAAGGCTAATAAAAGGCATAAAGCGCCAAACAAGAGCAAAAAACAAAGCAACCACGAAATTAGCCAAAGGTCCAGCTAAGGCCACTCTTGCCCCGCCCCAACGACGATCACTTAGATTATAAGGATTATATGGTACTGGCTTAGCCCAACCAAAAATAAAAGGCATACCCGATAAAAGCATTAGGCCCGGAACCAGCAAAGAGCCAAACCACTCCAAATGCGCCAGAGGATTTAAAGTTAAACGACCGGCAGCACGAGCGGTATTATCACCCAAGTGATCAGCCATCCAACCATGCATATACTCGTGTATAACTACCGAAAAAATTAAAACCACTATTTGAAATATAGCAATCATAAAATATTAATTCTTATTAAATTCTGTAAATAATTAATAATATTTTAGCATACCTTGATTAATTTTAAAAATGTGCTAATATTTAAGCATCAAAATTATAAATATAGCGGCCGCCGAAAAAAGCCCTTTTTAGTGCATTCCTCTCGGTCGTTTAATAAAGTATATGCCAAAAAGATGTGATTTATGTAGACGTAGCGCCACCAAAGGAGCAAGTCGTTCTCATTCTAAAAATAAAACCCTGCGACGCCAAGGCATCAACCTTCAAACTAAAACTATAGATGGTTTAAAGTTAAAGGTCTGTACCAGTTGTATGCGTACCCTAGCGAAGCATGAAGCGGAAGCAAACAAATAATTTCTTCTTAGATAACAAACAAGACGCGGATAATATCTGCGTTTTTTTGTTAATCAAAAATATCTCGCTTCTTAAATTTTTTATTTTTACAATAGTGCCAATAGATTATCCCTAGCGTCAAAACAAAGTAATAAAAAAAAGCATATTCAATTCTAAAATTTGGCGTCTCAATATATGCTCCCGGCAAAGAAACGGCTAAACGACAAAGACGGATTAAATAAGTTAATAAAATATAAGCCGGATACCAAGAAATATAAACTAAATTAAAAAGCAAATTAAAACCCAAGGCCAAAAGTAAGCTTAAAACTAAAGGTCCAAAAATAGCAAAAGCAAAAACATTAGTAATTGGAGCAATCAAAGAAATACCACCACTCTTAATAGCCAGTAAAGGCCAAACCGCTAACTGTGCCGACAAAGACAGGCAGAAAGCATTGGCAATATTACGGAAACGGCGTCGCAGATATTTTTCGGTATAGCTGGCATAGAGAGGATATAAACTAATCATACCGGCAATGGCCAAAAAAGATAATTGAAAACCTAAGTCTGAATACCATAAATCAGGGTTAAGAATTAACATAACAGCGGCTGCTAATAATAAGGGTGCCCAAGCGGAAGCTAAACGTCCACGTCGCCAAGTATAAATCATAATCGCGCCCATCAGCAATGAGCGCCAAGCGGAAGCTTGTACACCCGTTAACAGCACGTACAAAGACGCTCCGGCCAAAGCTGGCCAAATGGCATAATTGCGGCTAAACCCCAAATAAATTAAAAGTACAATTAATAGATTGAGCAATAGGCTAATATGCCCACCGGAAATAGCGACAATATGACTGAGACCAGCTTGTTTAAAATTATCTTCTTCCAGCGGATAAAGAGTTTTCTTATAACCTAAAAGTAAAGCTGAAGCCAAACCTGATTCTGGTTCCGGTAAAGCCGCATTAATTTTTTCTAGGGCCCAACGCTTTGACTGATATAATTTAATTAAACTTCTATTCCCTGCCCCTTCTTTTTTAATCTCTACAATTTCCGGCCAAGAACAAATAGCACCAACACCACGGGCAGCTAAATAGGCAGCATAATTAAAATCAGGAAATACCGGCGGTGACTTCAAACGACATTTAATTTTTAATTTATCACCATAACGAACTTGTGGATAAATAGCTAGGTTAACTAATACTTTTTCATTTTGACTACCTTTATTAAACGAAGGCGTCAAAGGACACAAAATACTTATCTGCCGATGCCAATCAGGCTCCGGATCAGCACAAACCCAAAAATCCCAAGTATCATTCCGATTAAAATAAGCTTGTAAATATTGATCTACCGGCCTACTGGCCTGTCCGCGCCAAAGACCTAAACATAAAAAAGCTAGAGTTAAAAAAAATTGAAAATATTTTTTCTTTTTTCGCAAAAGCAGACTAAGTATTAATAGAAAACAGCTATACCACAGGCTAAATGACCAGTTAATAAAACTGGCTCCGAAGATACCGATTAAAAAGGCGGATAAATGCCAAAAAAGAGATGGTAACATCTCTTAATTATAAATAAGCTAGATAAAATCCAAATAAACTTTAGCCTGATTGTCGTAGCCAACGTAAATAAGCAGCAATAAATTTCTCTAATTTCCCATCCATAACACCGTCAACATCACCATCTGAATATTTACTACGGTGATCCTTAACTAAACGGTTACCATAAAACCAATAGGAGCGAATCTGCTGGCCCCACTCCGCCTTAATAATTCCACCCTTAAGTTTATTTTCAGCTTCCTCCTTTTTTTTAAGTTCCAGCTGCACTAAACGGGCACGTAAAATCGCATAAGCATTTTCTCGATTTTGATGTTGTGAACGTTCGCTTTGACAGCTGACAGTAATGCCACTGGGGATATGTACTAAGCGGACAGCCGAGTCAGTCGTATTTACACTCTGTCCGCCGGGACCGCTAGAACGAAAAACATCCAAGCGCACATCCTCTTCTTTAATATTAATTTCTATCTCTGGTAACTCCGGAATTACTTCAACTGAGGCAAAGGAGGTTTGTCTTAAACCATCAGCGTTAAAAGGAGAATTGCGCAATAAGCGGTGGGTGCCATTCTCGCTCTTTAAATTACCATAAGGTCTAATACCACTGATTCTCATCATTACACTCTTTATGCCCGCCTCAGTGGCAATTAAACGGTCTAAAATCTCCACCTTCCATTCTTGTCTCTCCGCCAGACGTAAATACATCCGCTCCAACATTTGCGTCCAATCTTGAGCATCAACTCCACCGGTTCCGGTTTTAATACTTAAAATTACATCCTTATCATCATAGGGACCAGAATATAAAGCCGTAGTTTCCAAAACTTCTAAATCTTCCCGCCATTTTCCTATTTTCTGTGTTAATTCCGGAATTAAATCTTCATCCTCTCCACTCTCTGATAATTCTAAAAGTTCCCGACCTTCTTTAAGATTAGCCGCTAATTCCTGCCACTTACTAATATCTTTATGCAATAATTCCGCCCGTCGGCTAATCTTAACTGCCCTGCTCTGATCTTGCCAAAAATCAGGAATTTCCATTTGTTGACGCAACTCTTTTTCTTCAACTTGTAATTTAGCCATATCAAAAGTCGTCGCCAATTCAGCACGACGAGCATCTAATTCTATTAATACTTTGGCTAAACTATCTAGATTTTCCATATAAACTATCTTAGCATAAAAAATATTTGAAATATAGCAATCAAAAAAACTTCCCAATAACAGGAAGTTTTTTAATGTACATTCAATAAAATATAAAAGATTAACGCTTTGACCATTGGGGAGCTTTACGAGCACCTCTTAATCCAGGTTTCTTTCTTTCCTTCTTACGAGGATCACGGGTTAAAAAACCATTCACCTTTAAAGATTCCTTCAATAATGGATCAAGTAGTAACAAAGCTCGAGCAACACCATGACGACAAGCTTCAGCTTGACCAGTTACACCTCCGCCCTTAACAATAATAGAAAAATTCAAATCACGCACATGTCCAGTTGCCTTTAATGGTTCGGTGACAATAGAAATGCCATCACCAACAAAGAACTGAGAACCACGTTTACCATTAATAACAACTGCACCCTTACCGTCCTTATACATACGTACTTGGGCAACAGAGGTCTTACGACGACCAACAGACTTAATGTATTCACCACTAAATTTAACCACTTCAGTAATTGGTAATTCTTTAGCCACCTCTTCGGCTTTTAATTTAACCTCAGCATCTTCTTCAACTACAGGCACTTTTTTTTCCTTAGCAACTGTTGCAGCTTTCTTTGCTTTAACAGCTGCCGAAGCAGAAGCTTTTTTTTCTTTAACGGCTGTCGAAACAGAAGTTTTCTTTTCTTTAGCTGTTTTTTGTTTAGTTTCCATAGAACAATGAAATTATCTAATAATTAAGCGCTTCATCTGCGCATCTCGCAACTTAGTCGGCGGAAGCATCTGTTTCACAGCGCGACGTAATATTTCACCTGGATCTTTACTAAAAATCTCGGACATTCTTCGAGTCTTTAAACCACCTAAAAAACCGGAATAATGAAAATATTTCTTTTGTAAAAGTTTTTTACCACTAAAAGACATCTTTTCAGTATTGCTAACTTCAACAATATCACCACCGTCTACATAGGGTAAATATTCTGGCTTGTTCTTACCACGAAGAATAAGCGCAATCTGGCTAGCTAAACGACCATAGGCTTGGTCAGTAGCATCTAATTTATGGATTTTTCTTTCTATTGTATTCATATTTCTTGCACTAAAAATTAAACAAGCTCAATTTGAACCATCTCGGCGCCATCGCCGGGACGAGGACCCAATTTAGTGGTGCGAGTATAACCGCCATTTCTATCTTTATACCGACTCCCCAACACCTCCATAGCCTTCTTAACTGCATTCTTTTGTAAAAGCACCTTAATCAAGCCACGACGAGCATTTAAATCACCAACCTTAGCTGAAGTAATCATACGCTCTACTAAAGGTCGCACGGCTTCTGCTTTTGCCTTGGTAGTCTTTACTTTTTCATAAATAAAAATGCTGGAAGCCAAATTACGAAGCATGAGCTCGCGAGGTCCTTTTTTTCGATCTAAAATTTTGTTCTTATTTCTGTGACGCATATAATAAGTATTATGATGAAATGATTATTTTTTACTTTTCTTCTTCGCCGGTTTCTTTTCTTTTTTTTCGACATCAACCTCCACTTCTTCTTCAGTGTTTAAATTAGCCTCTTCATCTTCTACTTCTAAAACCGGGACTGGCTCTTCGTCGTGAAGTGAAAGAGCACTAAATTGATTAACTAGAATTTCAGAGGCCAAATGAAAAGCTTCCATTGGACTCAGGGTTCCGTCTGTTTTTAGCTCGATTAATAATTTATCCCAATTGGTCATTTTACCAACACGAGTATTTTCAACATCCAAGCTAACTGCTAGAACTGGTGAAAAAATTGAATCAATTTCAATATAGCCTAATTCTGAATTCTCACGTTTTGAACCTTCATTCATACGATAACCGCGACCGGGACGAGCAATAATCTCAAGATCTAAACTGGCCTTATCTTCAGTTAAGGTAGCTAAAACTAGTTCTGGATTCTTAATTTCAACTTGGGCATCCTTACTAATATCTTCAGCAGTAATAATCTTCTTACCCTTAACTTTTAATTCCAAATGAATTTCCTCATCACCATGAATTCTGAGATGTAATTGTTTAATATTTAACATGATTTCCAAAACATCTTCCTGAATACCAGGCAAGGTCATAAATTCATGACTAGCCCCCTTAATCTTAACTCCAATAACAGCAGCCCCCGGAAGTGAGGATAATAAAACGCGACGTAAAGAATTGCCTAAAGTCATGCCGTAGCCAGGATATAAAGGCTCAACTACGATAATACCTTCATTGGCGTTCTTTCCCTCGCGGAAATCTACTTTTTTTGGTAATGCGATATTTTCCATAAAACATGGATCACCAACACACAGTTTTACGCCCTCCCTTCTAAGCGATGGGAAAACGCCTCCTCAGCGTATCGAGTGACAAAATTATTTTGAATAATATTCAATAATCATTTGTACGTTTAAATTGGTAGGTAAATCGTTATCAGTAGGTTCGTGTAGCACTTTAGCAGCTAATTCACCTTTTTGAAGATTTAACCAAGCCGGTAATTCTGCCTTTTTAAGATTCTCAGTAACTTGTTTGAAATAAGGACTCTTAGCGCTTGATTTTCTCACACTAATTATCTGTCCCGGTTTCACAATACATGAAGGAATATCAGTCTTAACATTATTTAAAGTAAAATGACCATGATTAACCAATTGACGAGCCTGATTGCGGGAAGAAGCCATGCCCATACGGAAAACTACGTTATCCAGACGCATTTCTAATAAACGTAAGAAGTTCTTACCGGCATCGCCACTCTTATTTGAAGCCTTTTGAAAAGTTAAGCGAAATTGCTTTTCCATCATGTTGTAATATTTCTTAGCTTTTTGTTTTTCCATTAACTGAGTACCATAATCACTAATTTTACGACGTCCGCGAGTAGGACCGTGAAATCCAGGTGGATAATTACGTTTTACCATTGCGCATTTCGGTGTATTACAACGTTCACCCTTTAAAAAGAGTTTTTCACCGACACGTCGGCACTGTGAGCATTTACTGTCTAAATTTCTTCCCATAGTATTGATTATTCCCTCCCCTTCGGTTCAGGATGACAAATTAATTATTTTATACTCTACGTGGTTTCTTAGGGCGACAACCGTTATGAGGCACTGAAGTGGTATCCTTAATAGAAGAAACTTCTAAGCCATTAGCATTCAAAGACCGAATAGCAGCTTCACGACCAGTACCAACACCTGAAACAAACACACTTACTTCCTGTAAACCATATTCTTCTTTAGCTTTCTGAACAGCAATTTTAGTAATAATCTGAGCAGCATAAGGAGTGGCTTTTTTTGCACCTCTAAAACCAGCTACACCAGCACTGGCCCAAGCAATTACATCACCATTAGTATCAGCTAAAGTGACCATAGTATTGTTATAGGTAGCATTGATATAAGCATGTCCAACCCTCACGGTTCTGGCCGCTCTCTTTTTGCGCTTTTTAACTAATTTTTTCTTAGCCCGAGCCTGTTTATTCTTCTCTAATTTTTGTTTAATTTCATCAGAAAGTTCATCATCAGCCGAAGAATCAAGAGAAAAAGCACGATCTTCATGATCGTTTTCAACCTCTTTTTTAACAACAGTTGCCTTAGCGTCTGGCTTAGTAGTTTCCACCTCTTTAGGAGCAACTTCTTTAGTCTTATTGACTACAGCCACTGGCTCTTCTTCATTAGTATTTAAATTCTTTTCCTCTGACATAGTAAGAATACTTAATAATTAATCTTAATCACCCAATTAAACTAGGTCTTTAAACCAGACTTAACGCGACCACTGCCCATAGTTAAACGTTTGTTACCACGAACAGTACGGCTATTTGTCTTGGTGCGTTGACCACGAACCGGTAAATTGCGGCTATGGCGTAATCCGCGATAGCAACCGATTTCTTTTAGGCGCTTAATATTTCCAGTAATTTCACGACGTAAATCGCCTTCAACCAAATGCTTCTTTTCAATTCGCTCACGTAATTTGTTGGCTTCTTCTTCCTTTAAATCCTTAACCTTAGTTGCAGAATCAATTTCTAAATCCGCCAAAATTTTCTTCGCCCGGCTGTTGCCGATTCCGAAAATATAAGTAATTGAAATATCAACTCTTTTGTCATTAGGGATACTTACACCCGCAATTCTAATAGCCATAGTTATATAAATACTTTAGATACCGCTAGCGGTATCTAAATGCTTAATTATCCTTGTCTTTGCTTATGCTTAGGATTTTTACAGATTACATAAACACGGCCCTTACGACGAACAGTTTTGCAATCTTTACAAATTTTCTTAACACTCGCTCTTACCTTCATATAATAGTAAAAAGTAAATAAAATGCTTACACCAATAATTATCAATTGATCAGAGACGAAATACGATCCTACCCTTAGTTAAATCGTAAGGGCTGACCTCTAGGCGAACGCGATCACCCGGAAGAATGCGAATACGGTGCATACGCATCTTGCCCGAAAGATGAGCTAGAATGTCATGACCGGAATCGAGCTTCACTTTAAAGGTCGCCGCCGGCAATAATTCCAACACTTCACCCTGCATGTCCAAAAAGTCTTTGGCATTCAAAGTTTCCGTTGTTTCTTGATTTTTATGTTTTGTTTTTGACATTAACACAAAAAATTTGATAAAGACAAATTTCAGTCTTATCAAAATTTTTTAGAAATATTCCTATTTAATCTTATAATCACTCTCAATGAAAATAGTATATAGACAAGCGTAAGAATTGTCAACACTTAGGCGCTAATACTAGCACCTAAGCTCTAATATTATTTATTATTCTAACTAAAAATTTAAAATTACTCTAATGTTGCTTTAATACGGCGAACTCCAGCCGATGAAGACTGTTCTTTAATTATCTTAAAATGACCCAAATCTTTTAAATTACTAACATGAGGTCCACCACAAATTTCACGAGAAAAAATATTATCCCATTCCCTTTGGGTTTTATTATTATCATGACCAATGGTATACACTTTTACCTGCTCACCATATTTAGAGTCAAAAACTCCGGTGGCGCCACTATTTTTTGCCTCTTCTAAAGAAATTTCCTCAGAGGCAACATCCAAACTTTTAGCAATTACTTCATTAACCAGGTTTTCAACTTTTACTATCTGCTCGGCATTAACTTTTTCAGGATAAGAAAAATCAAAACGCAGACGTTCAGCCGTAATATTACTGCCCTTCTGGGACACGTGATCACCTAAAACCTGACGTAGGGCTGCCAATAATAAATGAGCAGCCGTATGTAATTTAGTTGTTTCTTCACTATTGTCGGCCAAACCACCCTTAAACTTGCCGGCAGAGGCCGTACGGGAGAGCTCTTGGTGTTTTTCTAGCTCAGCTTCAAAACTGGAACGGTCAATCTTCCAACCACGTTCAAGCGCCAATTCTTCGCTCAGCTCCCAAGGAAAACCATAGCTCTGAAAAAGATTAAAAACATCGCTCCCCTGCACTAAATTATTTTCTACCTTCAGTTTGTCAAATTCCTTCAAACCATTTTCCAAAGTACACTGGAACTTATTAGCCTCTTGGGTTATTGCCTGCATAATCAAAACTTTGTTTTCAACTAACTCTGGATAAACAGAAATATAAATATTAATTACAGTCTCAACAATTTCTTCTAACCAAGTTGAATTTTCTTTAATGGCAATACCCAAACGACCAGCCTGTACAATCGCTCGACGCAATAAACGACGCACCACATAACCTTGACCAACGTTAGAAGGTGTTACCCCCTTAGGATCACCAATAATAAAGACTGCCGTCTTAACATGATCGGCCACGATACGCATGGAGCGAGTTATGTCTTTGTCGCTTAAATATTTCTTATCAGACAGTTCTTCTATTTTATTGATAATCGGTAGAAATAAATCTATCTGATAATTATCACAATGATTTAAAACAGCCGTTACTCTTTCTAGGCCAAGCCCGGTATCAACATTTTTTTGTTTTAAAGGTTCAAAATTACCCTCAGCATTTTTAAAACATTGCATAAAAACATTATTCCAAATTTCCACCCAAAGATCATTGTCATCATTAAAACTTACCGGCACATCTTTCTCTTTTCCTGACCAATAAAAAATTTCCGTATCAGTTCCACAGGGTCCGGTTTGTCCAGCCGGTCCCCACCAATTATTTTTCTTAGGCAGTTTAGCGATTCTTTCGACCGGAACACCCGCTTCTAACCACAATTTATATGACTCCTCATCAAAAGGAGGAGCATTATTATCACCAGCAAAAACAGAAACCGCCAATAATTTTGGATTTAAATTTAAACCCTCAGTTGAAGTTAGAAACTCCCAACTCCAAGCAATTGATTCCTTTTTAAAATAATCCCCCAAAGACCAATTCCCCATCATCTCAAAAAAAGTATGATGAGTGGCATCACCCACCTCATCAATATCATCAGTACGCACACACTTCTGAGCATTAACCAAGCGCTGACCAACCGGATGTGCATTTCCCATTAAATAAGGAACGAGTGGATGCATGCCAGCAGTCGTAAATAATACCGTCGGATCATTTTCCGGCAACAAAGAGGCACTAGAAATAACCTTATGCCCTCTCTTGGCAAAAAAATCCAAATATTTTTGTCTTAATTCCTGTGCTGTCATATATAAAATTATTATTTAATTAAATTTAAATCCCCCTTAATAACCAGCGGGTTAATTTCTGTAATTTCATCACTGTAATTAGCCTTAGCCCAGGGATTAAGCAAATAAATTTTCTTTTCCAGAGCATGAGCAAAACCAATCTCTAAAAAAGTATTGGCGCCAATATAACCTTCAATCCCATTCTTGGTAGCGTTAATAACTAAGATGGCATCCGCCTGCTCAATTAAATGATAGTGACGACGAATTAAACTACTTGGTTCATCAGCCCGAAAAGCACCATCTCCTTTAGCTTCTTTTTCTTGTAAAAAATCGTCAAAGCTAATTTCACCCACCCTAATTTTTTCACTTAAACGAGGAATTTCCACTTGATGTCCGGCTGCTTCTAGTTCAGTTGCTGACTTAATAATTTCAGGAGTAAAATTAACACTGCCACAAATAACTATTTTCATAATAATAAATTAAATAATATTTACTTCCGGCTCAATTTTAATAGCAAACTTTTTTAAAACTGCCTTTTGCACTCGATTAATATGAGCAAGCACCTGTTTAGAACTAGCACCCCCGTAATTTACCAAAATTAAAGCCTGTTTTTCATACATAGCAACATTACCATAGCGCCTACCCCTAAAGCCTGCCTGCTCAATCAACCAGCCAGCTGGAATCTTAACTTTCCCCTTCTGAGAGGCTGGAAAAAATTTAAGATCAGGAAATTTGCTTTGCAATTTTTTAAAAGCACCATTGCTAATTTCTGGATTTCTAAAGAAAGAACCGGCATTAGCCAATTGAGAGGGATTGGGTAATTTACTATCTCTGATTTGGCGAATAATTTCTGCCAATTGTCTAATATTTGGTTTTTTAATTCCCTGCTCATTTAATTTTATTTTAATATCGCCATAGTCCAATTTTAATTTCGGTTTCTTACTAAGCTTTAATGTCAGACTTAAAATAAAATATCTTCCTTTATACTTACCCTTAAAAACGCTATCCCGATAAGCAAATTTGCACTCATCAGCTGTAAATATCTTTTCTTTTCCCGTCTTTAAATCATAAGCTCTTAGGCTGTAAAAAGAATCTTTTAGCTCAACTCCATAAGCGCCAATATTTTGCACCGGAGCCGCTCCCACTGTACCAGGTACATAATAAAGGTTCTCGATTCCACCCCAATTACGCTCAACGACAAAATTAACCAGAGTGCTCCACCATTCACCTGAGCGAGCTTCCACCCAAGCCGAAGCCGCACTTTCCCTAACCACCCTAATCCCCTTCAATTCATTTTTTAATACTAAAGCTTTCAGAGGCTTACTAATTAATATATTAGAACCACCACCTAAAACAAAGATGCCTAACTTATGTGTCTTAGCCCATTGATAGGCTTCAGCTAATTCTGCTTCACTGGAGATAATTGCAAAATAGGAAGCCTTAGCGCCAATTTTAAGACTGGTATAAGAAGTTATATCAACTTGTTTCTCCATCTTTAACATAGGCTCATTATAATATAGACAAGTAATTAAAATAATCACCACATCTATAATATAATTATATATAACTACTGGCGCAAACACAAATAATATTAGTCAACTTCACCCACAACCTGTAAACGTAATAGTTTGGCATACAGGCCACCACTAACCTGAGATAAAGCATCATGACTCCCCTGTTCAACCACTGCACCATTCTCTAGAACAATAATTTCATCAGCCTTCTTAATTGTACTTAAACGATGAGCAATGATAATAACCGTCCTGTTTTTAGATAAGCGTTCCAGAGCAGATTGAATTAGACGTTCACTTTGACTATCCAAGCTGGAGGTAGCTTCATCAAAAATCAATATTTTCGGGTTAGCTAAGATGGCTCGAGCTATACCCAGACGCTGACGCTGACCACCAGACAGCTTCAGACCACGCTCACCGACTAGGGTTTCATAACCCTGATCGAGCTTAGCAATAAACTCTTCTGCGTTAGCAATTCGTGCCGCTTCTTCAACATCCTCTCGATTAGCTTTTGGATTAGCGTAGGCAATATTATCTCTCACACTTAAATCAAATATTTCTACCTCTTGGGGTACAATCGCTAAAAAGCGTCGATAGGCAAATAGATCTAACTTGCTAATATCCTGACCATCTACCAGTACCTGTCCAGAATTAGGATCATAATGGCGATAAATTAAACGAGCCACCGTTGTCTTGCCACCACCAGATGGACCAACTAAAGCAACTGTCTGACCAGCTTTAATCTTGAAACTAACATTCTTTAGAGCGACTGCCTTGGTGTTCTTATATTTAAAAGAAGCCTTTCTAAACTCAATTGCACCACGTATATTTTTGGGCACAACCGCATTCTTAACATTTCTTACCTCACTTTTAGCATTAAATAAAAGCAGTAAACGACTCACTCCTTCCCGCCCCTCTTCCATTCGATCATAGAAACGAGATAAACGATAAATGGAAGCATAGGCCTTCTCACTTAAAGTAAAGGCAAAGATTAAAGTACCAACACTCATTTGTCCTTGATAGACAAAATAAGCTCCTAAAAATAGTACCGTCGCTCGTCCGACATCAACAATTAGATTTCTGCCTAGACCAATTTTCATCATCCAGCCCCATTGCTTATTCTCATTGTCACGTACCTCAGCTTTAATGGTATCAAAATCTGAAAGCTCTTTTTCTTCCTGAACAAAAGACTGCACAGCGTTAATATTTAAAATTGACTGGGTCATCTTGCCGGAAGCAACTTCATATGATTTATAGATCTTTTTACGTATTGGATACATCCTCTGATTAGACCAATAGGTGGTGGCAATAAAAAGAGGTGTAAAAAACATAAAAGACAGTCCAATACGCCAATCCGCCCAAAATAAAGCTGGTATTGTAAATAAGAGTTGTACAAAAGTCGGCGCCACTTCCCAGCCAATACTATGTATCAGTTGAGAGATGCGATCAATGCCACGCTCAATCTTCACAATCTTAGCACCAGTATTTTCCTGTTCGTGATAAGCCAAACTTAAATCAAGTAATTTTGACTGTGCTTGCAAACCCAAATGATATTCAATTTTTACCAATAAAGATAAAATTGAGCGATCACCAAAATATTGCACCAAAGAACGTAATTGATCAGAACCGAGATATAAAGCTATTAACCAAGCCAAAAATCTAAAATCTAAGGCTTGAAAATTATATAAGCTATCAATAACTAATTTTAAAATATAAGGCTTAGCCAAATCAAAAAGACCAGCAATAAAAATTACCAATAAAATCCAAGCTATTAAGCGACGAAAAGGCTTCAACAAAAGCCATAATTCCCGCCAAAATTTAGACCAAGCTAAACTTGGAGCCTTATTTTCTTTATTTTTTGCTCGTTTAGACATAAAAATTAATTAAAATAAGCCTAATGAAGACTATAATTTATACTAACCTTTTTTCTTAAATCTGTCCAAGTATTGACAAAATTAAATATATATAGTAAGAATAAGGCAGAACATTACATATTAATAATTTAATCATTTAAAAAACATTACCACATAGAAAATCAAATTACGACTCTGCATCTAACGGGCTCTGCAAAACTTGCTTTGGACAGACTCCAAGATAAGTTCACAAAAACTGAATCATTAGAAAAAAGATTGAAATCTTCTCCGAAGCGAATCATGCCATAAATCACGGTCCGGCAAGTCAACAATTTTGCCAACAAAATTGGCTTAAATTAATTTATCTAATCTCCAACATAGAAAACGGTAAAAAAATATATTCAGCACTATATAATAAATCTACAAACATTCAGAAAATTTGGCCCACCATCGCCACTCTATTAAGCATCAGAGTCTGGAGCAAAACTGAAACAATCAATGGCGTTGCCCAAAATTATCATGAAATAATTAATTTCTTCTGGGATAATTTAAACAGCTGGCAAATTGAAATTGCCAAAACAATAATAAAAAAGCTGTAAAAACAGCTTTAAACTACACCAAATCCGATCCAAAAAAGTCGGATTTTTTATTTTTTCTTTCTAAGTAAATTTTCACCAACACGAAAAATATCACCAGCACCCATTAAAATTAAAACATCACCTGTCTTTAAGTTTTTTTGCAACCAGCTAAGTGCCTGATCAAAATCCTTTAAATACTTGACCGACTGTTTGGAATTATTATTCTTCAAGGCTAAAGCTAAATCACGACTTGAAACCCCACCCTGTTTTTCTCTGGCTGATCCATATATTTCCATCAACCCCAATAAATCAGCCCCACTAAAGCTAGTGACAAAATCTTTAAACAAAGCCTTGGTCCGGGTAAAGGTATGAGGATGAAATAACACAACCAAACGAGAGTCTGGATACACTTCTTTAAAGGCGGTAATAGTTGCCTTTACTTCCGTAGGATGATGAGCATAATCATCAAAGACCGGTACGTTTTTATATTGGCCCAATAACTCTGCCCTTCTGGCTGTTCCCCTAAAAGCAGCCAAAGCTTTTTTCATCGCCACCAGATCAATACCCAGCGCTAAGCCCGTCGCTAAAACCGCTAAAGCATTTTCTAAATTATGACGTCCGTATAATCTAATTTTAAATTCACCCCAGTCATTAACTTGAAAATATTGCCAACCCTTATCATAGCGAATACTATGCCCAAGCAGGCTAACTTTTATTTTTTTATTCTTAATTCTATCAATTACAGCATAGCTATAAACCGGAGATTTGACTGTCGGTAATAGTGCTTGAACCTGCTTATCAGCAGCATTAGCCACTAAAAAACCTGACTTTTTTAGTTTTAAAACAAAATCTTGAAATACTTGGAAATAAACTTTTCTACTTTTAAAATAATCAGGGTGATCAAAATCAATATTATTTAAAACAATGCCCTGAGGCTGAAAGTATTGCAATTTATTTTGATATTCATCGGCCTCGGCCACAAAATACTTAGACCTACCAATGATGGAACTACCTTTAAACTGAGGCACCCGTGCGCCCACCAATACGTTAGGCTCCAGCCCTAATTGTTTAAGAACAAAACCCAACCAAGCCGTAGTTGTAGTTTTACCATGACTACCACAAACAGCAATACCTTGATGGGAACTAAATAGAGCACCGATTGCTTGCGCATAACTTAAAACCGGAAATTTAGCATTTCTTTTTTTCTTAGCAATTGCCGCTAACTCTACATTATTTGTTTTATCATAGGCACTGCTATAAATCACTACCGCATCATCAGGGGTTTGCCCAATTTTAAAATTAACCAAAACTTTAATTTTCTCATGACGCAAAACTGCATCAGTCATAAAAGTATCAGCAATATCTACCCCCCCTACCTCTTTCCCCTTCTTATGCAAAAACTGAGCCAGCATCGTCATGCCCACCCCCTTAATACCAATTAAATAAAACTTTTTGTACTTTAATAAATCCATATTATTTTAAAGCTAGCATTTCAGCCATTATTTTTGCGCCATTAGTCGCTGCATCACGCGGCAAAATTTCCGCTATACTTTTAGATAACTGCTCTTTTTTCTCAATATTTTTTTCTAAATCATTAATCAACTCGGCCAATTTTTTCCCATCTAAACTTTCTTGATCAACAATGATGGCCGCTTCTTTAGCTTGAAAATAGTTAGCGTTAGCTTCTTGATGAGAATGAGGAATGGGTATAATAATACTCGGTTTGGCTAAATGCGATAACAGAGTTAAAGCGCCCAGCCCAGCACGTGAAACAACAATATTCGCACAAGCCATCAGCGCCAAAAAATCACTTTGAAGCACCTGAGCATAAACCTGATAATTTTCTTCTACTGGCGCCTGCTCATATTTTCCCTGTCCGGCTAAATGAAGTATCTGTAAGTCAGAGGATAGATATGGTAAGGCGACAAAAATTAATTTATTAATCGCTAAGGCACCAGTAGCACCACCGGTAATAAGAAGCAAAGGTTGATCAGTCTTCAGCTTGAATTTATTTCTCACCGCCACTTTCATTTCCTCTGTTACTTGCATGGCCTCGCTAGGATTGCCAATTAAAACCGCCTTCTGATCATAATCAGTCAAAGAACTGTCAAAGCAAACACTAATTTTAGTAGCTATCGGCGCCATTAAACGATTGGCTAGTCCTGGACGAATATCCTGTTGATGCACCAATGATTTAATACTCAACATTCTTCCGGCCCAGACAACCGGCACACTAGCAAAGGACCCGGCTGAAATAATTAAATCTGGTTTTAATTGCTTTAATTTTTTAAGTACTAGAAAAAAAGCAACAATTATTTTTATCACATCAGAAAAATTACGCCAAGAGAAATAACGACGCAATTTACCAGAAGGAAAAGCAAAATATTCAGCCTGAAGTTTTTCTAAACTACCAGTAAACAAGCTCTTATCTAAATTTTTATCATTACCAAAAAAGGCAAAGCGAGCCTCTGGGTTCAATTTTTGATAAGCCACCGCCAAAGCCAAAGGAGCCATACTCGGTCCACCCGTACCACCACCGGAAATAATTATAAGTTTTCTTTTATCTACGTTCATTTTTGGAATGTTTACTAATATTTACTAATATACCCATCGCCATTAGAGTAGCAATAATTGAAGAGCCGCCTGCAGAAACAAAAGGCAAAGGTACACCCGTCATCGGAATTAAATTAATCATGCCACCAACATTTAAAAATGTTTGCACGGCCAACCAAGCAACTACACCAACGGCTAAAGCACTGCCATAAACATCGGGAGCGGCCCGAGCAATCTTGATACCGCGATAAAATAATAAACCATACAAACAAAGAAA
>Ga0307991_1000439_pt1 | contig 29889 bp, 25 predicted proteins | sample EllFjometagen131_FD_203146 | JGI IMG/M metagenome (GOLD analysis project Ga0307991, IMG submission 203146) | Marine microbial communities from Ellis Fjord, Antarctic Ocean - #131 | ecosystem: Environmental > Aquatic > Marine > Unclassified | place: Southern Ocean | collected 2014-10-08 | reverse complement strand
ATTGATGAAGATGGATGGCTTCATTCCGGTGACGTTGGCATCATCGATGAAAGAGGCTTTTTAAAAATTACGGACCGTAAAAAGGAATTGATTATAACTGCGGGCGGTGAAAATGTGGCGCCCCAGATCATTGAAGGGAAATTAAAAGCAATTCCGGTGTTAAGTCAGGTGGTGGTCATTGGTGATAGGCGAAAATATATGACCGCGCTGTTTACCCTTGATCCTGAAAAAGTCGCTCAGGTGGCAGCTGATGAAGCCGGAAGTCCTGCTAAAGATTCTGCCGCTGCTGCTAAGTGTGAAAAATTCAATGCTTATATTCAGGGCAAGATGGATGAAGTCAATAAAACACTGGCCAGGGTTCAGACGATTAAAAAGTTTGTTATTCTGCCCGAAGAGCTTTCTATTGAAGGAGAAGAGCTAACGCCGACCATGAAGCTGAAGCGAAGAATCGTCAATGAGAAGTATGTGAAGGAAATTGAAAGTATGTATTAACAGGCCGTTAAAACTATTGCGCTTGCCAATACGGCGTTAAACTTCGGCTCAAAATACTCAATTATAGGCATAAACGCCGCTTTGTTGTCGAATTTTGCCTTGTTTTGACTGCGCTCATTACGTTTTAACAACCTGTTAAAGGAGATTTTAATGAATATTATGGAGCCTCTATTATCAGGTGACGTGAATGACATGACTCTCAATTTGTTTTTTTTAGAAAAGAGGTTTCAGGTGTCAGGTATGACGTAATAAACACCTGACCCCTGATACCTGAAATTTTAAAAGGAGCCTCTATGACCGAATTGCAATTTCAGTCTGCCACACAATTGACTCGTGCCATTTTAGACAGGCGAATCAGCTCGGTTGAACTGCTGCACTTTTATCAGGAAAGGATCAAGCGGCTGAATTCGGGGATCAACGCGGTTGTTGTCACCGATTTTGATGCAGCGGAGCAGCGCGCAATAGCAGCAGATAATGCACTGGCAAAAGGGGAAATATGGGGGCCGCTGCATGGGCTTCCCATGACAGTCAAGGACTCTGTCGAAGTCATCGAAATGCCCTGCACCTCCGGATTCCCAGGTTTAAAAGAACATTTCCCTCAAAAAAATGCTGATGTGGTTGAATCTTTGGTGGCGGCTGGCGCCATAATTTTTGGTAAAACCAATCTGCCCCTGTTCGGCCAGGATTTTCAAAGCTTTAATGACGTTTACGGGCAGACCAACAATCCCTGGGATGTGATGCGCGTGCCCGGTGGATCATCCGGCGGGTCAGCTGCGGCTCTTTGTTCCGGGCTGACCAGTCTGGAAATCGGCAGTGATATCGGCGGATCAATTCGCACCCCGGCACATTTTTGCGGTGTTTACGGGCACAAACCATCTTATGGTATTATTTCATTTAAAGGCCATATCCCGCCGTTTCCCGGTCTTTTTCCCGGTGATTATTCTATGGGCGGTGATATCGCAGTGATGGGTCCTTTGGCAAGAAGTGCCCAAGATCTGGATCTGGTCATGAGTATTATAACAAAACCTGCAATACCGCAGCGTGTGGCCTGGAAAATTGAATTGCCGCCATCGCGAAAGAAAAGTTTAAAAGATTTTCGCGTTGGCCTGTGGCTTGATGATCCGGATTTTCCGGTGGACACAAATGTGGCCGACTGTATTGGAAATCTGGTGGATAAGCTTTCCACAGCCGGCGTACTGGTTGAAGACAAACATCCGGATATCAGTTTTCGGGATTGTCATGACATTTATACCAGGCTTTTGACATCAGTCCCCAATTCCAGTTTGTCAAAGGAAATTTTAGAACATTTTCATGAGGAAGTCCCCAAGCTGGCAGAAGATGACAAAAGTTTCAGGGCCCAGTTAATCCGTGGGGCAACAATGCTGCATCGCGACTGGATTGTGCTGGATTATCTGCGTTTGATGATGCGCCAGAAATGGGCGAATTATTTTCAGGATTTTGATGTTTTGGTATGTCCGGCAGTTTCGGTGACGGCTTTTGCGCATGATCATACGGATTTTTTTGAACGAACCCTTCCGGTGAATGGTCAAGATCGGCCTTATTACGATACCCTGTCGGCGTGGGCAGGGTTAACATGCGTGTCTTATCTGCCGGCCACCGTCGCCCCTGTTGGTTTGGCGGAAAACGGGTTGCCGGTGGGTATTCAGATTGTCGGTTCATATCTTGAAGACAGAACGCCGATTTGTTTTGCCGGCCTGATCAAAGAGATTACCGGCGGATTTCAACCGCCGCCGGGTTTTGAATAAAGAATCGAATACATTCAGAAAGGATGAAATTTATAATGGCCGGTCAAACTCGATTCCGATGCCGGCTTTAGCAATTCTGAAAATTTTCCCGGTGATATTGGAATGTTGACGGGTTTGGGGATGCTCAAGATTCATTTTTACCGGATCACCGATTGAAAAAATGGTTTTGGCATTTTTTATTTCAATAAATACGCCGCCAAGGCCGATGTCTTCGGTGCTCCCATGAAATAGCGAGCCTTTTGCATTGAAATGTACCGGTCGGAAAAATTTTTGCCTGCTGTATTTCCTTTTTGTGGTTCCGCTGTATGAAATGAATTCACCAAGGAGCTGGCATCTGTCTTCCAAAGGCATGGTCATAATTAATTCAACCAGATTTGTGGTGACATTCGAGGTGTCACTTATCATAGAGGGAGATTTCTTTAATTTATTATAAGTTTGAAGCAGTTTGTTTTTGTCCGTGGTTGACATTTTCATGATTAGGTTAATGAGCTGGTTGGTGACGGAGGAAATCTTGGTTTCACCAGTCATTATGCTTTTGGGTTTCCCCTTTTTTGGGGTGAGATCGATTTCATCAAACAATTCTTTGATGGATACTTTCATGGCGGTTGCAATTTTGTTTAAAATATTCAACCCGCTGTATTCAATTTTATCAGAGCAGGCATTTAAAATCGCAATGTGAGGAAGGCCGGTTTTTTCTCTTAACTTTTATATATCAAAGCTTTTTTGGGTCATTAACGATTTTATATTACTTTTAATTTTTATGGTCATATTTTTTTTCGTTTCCTGTTGTAAAGGTGAGGTTTTTAATAACACCAACTAATCATTGCCTGAACGAAAACCCTGAATTCCGGCTGTCATTACGAGAAGTGAGGGACGAACGACGAAGTAATCCCCTGGCCTTTATGAGATTGCTTTGGTCGTATCCGTCCCTGCGACGCCAGCGGTGTGGCGCGCAATGACGGAAAAGTTGCTGTTAATGGATTTTCCGTTCAACGACTAATTATTAATTTTAAATATAATATCATATTTTTTTGATAAAAACCTATAAAACACAATATCATTATTTATAAAAGACTTTAATTCCCCCCCTTATTTTTTCATAAAAAATAATTTTTGCATCAATGGTTTCCGGCAGGAAATTTTTGGACTGATATGATACGGGTTTGATGGAAACCGGTTCCGTTCCGATGAATCCGTCAATCCCTTTGGATTCCTCATCCGGGCGTGCCAGTCTGTATGTGGTGCTGTTTTTTTCTGAGATGGCTTTTAAAATAGATTCCTGAAATCTAAGACCGGCATAGGTTTTGGTTAAAATTAATTCCTGCACCCATTGCCTGACCATCTCCCTGTCAATTTCAGCCATTGCTTTTTGCATTTTGCAAATCATGGCATATGTCTTATCCGTCGCCTGATCCACGGCATGCGGGTATTTTGCAATATACCATTTAACCCATTGATCATAGGAGCTGCCCGGAAATTCCTGCATCAGTTCCGACATCTGTCCTACGTAATGTGCCCGGGTGGCCTGGGAGTTCTGGTTGCCCAGATTAATGAGCTGGGTCGTGTATTTGGGATAAATTTTGGGTGGGCCGGCAACATCCGCCATGATTTGTTTGGTGGGAAGGGTAATCGTCTGTTTATTGTCTTTGGGGGACTCTTTTGCGATGGCCATATTCCCCAAAAGAATTGACAGGACTAAAACATAAAAAATAGAAAGAGGTAATTTTTTTTTCATGACCGTCTCCATATCCGATATTGAGTGAAAACCCGCTACAATGCAGTAGATGTGACGTTTAACGACGCCATCAATTTTGTTTTGGGGCGGCCTTGTATTCAGCCGTCCGCTGGCCGATGATTGAAATCAGCTCCGGGTTGTTAATATTCTCCTCGATTAATCGTTCAAACGCACTGCCGATTACCACACCATCAGCCATGGATGACACTACAGCGACATCTTGCGCAGTTGAAATACCGAATCCCACACACACGGGAAGATCGGTTATTGAACGCAGGATATCCATTTGGGTGCTGATTTCGGATGTATCAAGTCCGTCGCTGCCGGTCACACCGGTTTTGGAAACCAGGTATAAAAAACCGGAAGATGCGGATGCGATTTTTGCCATTCTGTCTTTGGGCGTGGTTGGCGCCACCAGGTTAATCAGTGAAAAGTCATTATCTTCCCACAAAGAAGTGAGTTCAGTAGATTCTTCCAGAGGCAGGTCTACCAGCAGAACGCCGTCAGCGCCCGCAGAAATAGCATCCGGTTGAAAATTTTCAATCCCGTATGCCATGATGGGGTTGTAATAACTGAAAATGATAATAGGAATGGACGTGATTCCTCTGATTTCACGAATCATATCCATGACGGTTCTTAGAGATACGTCATGTTTTAAGGCACGTGATGAAGAGCGTTGAATAACCGGCCCGTCGGCGGACGGATCAGAAAAAGGCACCCCGATTTCTAAAATATCCATTCCGTTTTTACACATGACTGCAATGATTTTAAGAGATGTGTCAATATCCGGGTCACCGGCAGTAACAAATCCAACCAGCGCTTTTTCGTTATTCTTTGCTAATGTTTTAAATGAATTTTTCAAGCGGTTCATTTTAAAAAATTCCTTAATTTATTTTAGAAAGTATAAAAATTTAAATATGACCACAGAGACCACAGAGCTCACAGAGATGAAAATATAATAGCAGTTAGTCTCTGTGTTCTCCGTGATCTCTGTGGTTGAATTATTTATCTTTGAATTCAATAATTATCAATTTTTTGACATTAATAATGTATTTGCCCATCATAATAACGGACTCACGATTCCCAAATCCTTGTCCCCCCGGCCGGAAAGATTAACGAGAATAATATCGTTTTTGGACCGGCTTTTTGCTTCAAACATGGCCGCCGCCAGTGCATGGGCGCTTTCCAGGGCTGGAATGATTCCTTCCAGACGGCAAAGCGCGGAAAATGCTTCCAATGCCTGCTGGTCAGTGACCGCCACATACTGAACCCGGTCGATGTCCTTTAAAAGGGAATGTTCCGGCCCGACGCCTGGATAATCCAGGCCGGCTGAAATGGAATGCGCTTCGTTAATTTGGCCGGTTTTGTTTTGAAGGAGATAGGACTTGGAGCCATGGAGAACGCCCACTGATCCGGTACATAACGTCGCCGCATGTTTTCCGGTCTCAATACCCATACCAGCTGCCTCCACCCCGATCATTTGGATTGCCTGATCTTCAAGAAATGGAAAGAAAAGACCCATGGCATTGCTGCCGCCGCCAACACATGCCACCAGCAAATCCGGCAGGCGGCCGGTAATTTCCTGGATCTGTTCTCTTGCTTCTTCTCCGATAATCTTCTGGAATTCCCGGACCATGACCGGGTAGGGGTGGGGACCGGCAACGGAACCGATGACATAAAACGTGTCCCGAACCGCAGAAACCCAGTATCGAAGGGCTTCGTTCATAGCGTCTTTAAGGGTTCCTGTGCCGGATTCTACAGGTATGACTTCAGCTCCCAGCAATTCCATGCGTTTAACGTTCGGAGCCTGGCGCTGTATATCTTCCACGCCCATGAAAATTTTGCATTCCATGCCGAACAATGCGGCTGTTGTGGCGGTGGCAACGCCATGCTGACCGGCACCAGTTTCGGCAATTACTTTTTTTTTGCCCATCCATTTGGCGAGCAGGGTCTGGCCGAGGGTATTGTTTATTTTATGCGCACCGGTATGGGTGAGGTCTTCCCGTTTTAAATAGATGGATGCTCCGCCAAACGCTTTGGTTAAACGTTCGGCAAAAAAAATTGGCGTAGGGCGGCCGGTATAGTTTTTTAACAGATTGTTTAACGCCTTTTGAAATTCCGGGTCCGGAAGATATTTTTTATAGGCTGATTCCAGCTCGATCAAAGCGGGCATGAGGGTTTCAGCTACATAACGCCCGCCATATGGACCGAAATGCCCCTTGTTATCCGGAAACATCAGTGAATTATAATGCGTGTCTGGATTCATCTAAAAAATTCTCCTTAATTCTCTTTCAGGGGAACATCCCCGTACTGCTTTTATAAATTGTTTTACTTTATGAATATCTTTTTTCCCCGGTGTTCTTTCGACACCGGAACTGACATCCACAGCGTCCGGCATGGCTTGATTGATTGCGGATGCCACATTTTCCGGCGACAAACCGCCTGCCAGCACCATGGGATGGTTTTCACCGAATGTGGCCGCATCCTCCCAGTTCCAGGTCATGGCGTTGCCGCCCGGAAGTTCTCCTCTGGTACATTCAACCAGATACGCGGATGCACTGTAGGTTGAAACCTGTGCAATAGAGGGCTGGGTTTCCATGTATAATCCCTTGATAACAATCAGTCCCTGATCCGTTAGCTGTCGGACAAATTTTGGCGGTTCATTTCCGTGAAGTTGGACGGCGCCTATATTGCTTGTTGTCACAATATCCATAATGGAATTAAACGGCTCGTTGACAAAGACGCCCACTGTGGTGATATTATCCGGAAGAGATGCACAAATTGTTTTTGCTTTTTCAGGTTTTATATATCGCGGGCTTTTTTTAAAAAAAACAAGCCCAATGGCATCTGCACCGGCTGATGCACACTTTATTGCTTCATCCGTACGGGTCAGGCCGCAAATTTTTATTTGCGGAAATTTTGGTTGTAAAAAGGTTTCCATTAGAATTCGGTTTCCTCTGTTTTGAGTGATTGAATAAATTTTTCCGGATCAGTTGATCGTACAATACTTTCCCCGATTAGAAAATGTTTTATACCGGCTGTTCGTGTTTTTTGAATATCTTTTTTTGTGGCAATGCCGCTAGCGGCAACCGGTATCTGGTCCGGGTCAAGTCTGGCCTTCAAATCAATTGCCGTGGCAATATCCGTATCAAATGATTCCAAATTCCGGTTATTGATACCGATCAGACAAGCCCTGCTGCCTTTCATTTTGTCAATATCCTCTTGTGTATGAATTTCAACCAACGCATCTATGTTTAACTCCGCACAAAGATCCAGATAGTCCTTTAACTGGTTTTGGGAAAGAATCCGAACAATCAGCAGGATGGCATCCGCACCGATAATCGCAGATTCATAAATTTGGTAAGTGGAAATGGTAAAGTCTTTTCTCAGTATCGGCAGTACAGACGCCTCACGGGCATCTGTCAAATCATCAAGGCTTCCTTTAAACCAGTGGTCTTCAGTTAGCACGGATATAGCGGAGGCTCCGCCGCGTTCATAGGCAGCGGCATAATCGGCAGCGATCAGGTCCGGGGCAATCATGCCTTTAGACGGTGAAGCGCGTTTGATTTCTGCGATGATATGGATGGTTGTATCATCGGCATCGTCAGTTGCCATGGGTGAAATAAACGGCCGGTGATCGAGGCATTTTTCCGCATCATTGCGCAGGCTGCTTTCCGATCGGTAAAGCTTTTGTTTGGTGATTACGTGCTGCTTGTATTCAATGATTTTGCTTAAAAAATCAGTGCCCATTATCCGTTCTCCCGGGTAAATGTAATCAGCGTATTTAATTTGGAAAGGGCTTCTCCATTGTCTATGGCATTTGCCGCTACCTGGATACCCTCTTTAAAATTATCGGTTTTTCCGGCAGCGACCAGGGCGGCGGCCGAATTGATTAAGACTACATCCCGTTTGGGGCCTTTTTCACCGTTTAAAATGTTTTTTGTGATTTCAGCATTTTCTTCCGGCGTTCCACCCACAAGATCGTCCGGGTCTGCTGTCTGACCGAAAAATTGTTCCGGCATGATATCATAGGTGCTGACCCGGCCATTATTTAATTCGGAAATGCGGGTAGGGGCGCAAATGGAAATTTCATCGAGTCCGTCATGGCCGTGCACCACAAAAGCACGTTTTGTTCCCAGCAGTTTTAAGGCCTGGGCAAACATTTCGGTTAATTCCGGCGCAAAAACGCCGAGCAGCTGGCAGTTGGCTGCTGCCGGATTGGTGAGGGGACCGAGCATATTAAATATGCTGCGCAGGCCGATCTCTTTTCGGGCATTCGCTGCAAACCGCATGGCACTGTGATAAATTGGTGCGAATAAAAAACCAATGCCGATTTCAGCAATGGCCTCTTCCACAATCTCCGGATTGATATCAATCTTCATTCCCAAAGCTTCAAGCACATCCGCGCTCCCGCACTGGCTGGAAATGGAGCGGTTGCCGTGTTTAGCCACGGTAACCCCGCATCCGGCAACCACAAAGGCGGTGGTGGTTGAAATATTAAAGGTTTTTGCTCCGTCGCCGCCGGTTCCGCAGGTATCTACAATTGTTGAGGCCATGGCTTCGATCCGGTGCGCTTTTCTTCGCATGGCCGTCGCCGCTCCGGCAAGTTCTTCAAAGGTTTCGCCCTTGGTGGCCAACGCACCCATAAATGCGCCGATCTGAGCGTCGGTAATATCTCCGGAAAAGATTTCTGTCATCATTGCCGACATTTCATTTTCGTTTAAGTTTTCATTGCGGATGATTTTGCTTAAATAGTCCTTAAACATCGCTCTTCTCCTTATTTGATAGCCTCTTGAAAAGCCAGATATCGACGGCAACGTATAAAAGTTCAAATTCAAGGCGCGCAGATCCTGAGTAATGATTCGTACTTTTCGTACTATGAAACAGCGAAGGATGCTGTGCAACGCTGAAGTTGGATTTTTTACGAAGCCGTCTTATTTAAATTAACAAAATTGCGTAACAGTCGTTTCCCAACAGGGGTCATGATGGATTCCGGATGGAATTGAATCCCTTCAGTCGGGTGTGTTTGATGCCGCAACCCCATAATTTCACCATCTTCTGTTTCAGCAGTGATCTCCAGGCAACCGGGTAAATTTTTACGGGATACGGCCAGGGAATGATATCGCATGGCCACAAAAGGCTTATTGATTTTATTAAACAGTTTTTTCCCGTCAGCAGTTACCATGGACGTTTTTCCATGCATAATTTTTTTTGCAGATATAATCTGCCCGCCAAAAGCTGCGGCAATGGATTGATGGCCGAGACATACCCCTAAAATCGGAACCTTGCCGGTAAAATGCCGGATTACCGGGATGGATAAACCGGCGGACTCTGGATTGCCGGGTCCAGGAGATATGACAATCCCGGTTATATCCAGTTTCTCAAGATTCTCTATGGTGAATACGTTGTTTCTGAATACGCGGATTTCTTCACCCAACTGTCGCAGATATTGTACCAGATTATAAGTAAATGAATCATAATTATCAATCATGACAATCATCGGATGCTCCTTTGTTAAAGTCATATTTTGATGGCAAAGAAAAAAGTTCTGCCAGTCTTATGTTATTGGCAAGGTGCGCAAGTTCTTCGTGATGATTCGTACTTTTTGTACAATGAAGAAACGGAGGATGAAGCGCAACCCAAAATCTACAATTGAAATTAGACTTTTTGCGAAGCCATTAACTGGAGTGCTTTTTGTATGGCCTTAGCCTTATTCACGGTTTCAAGCCGTTCTTTTTCCGGATCAGAATCATAAACGATTCCGGCACCGGCATTGACGGTCAGTTTTCCGTTTTCAATACAGGCGGTACGTATGGTAATCGCCAGGTCCATGTTACCGTTAAAGGAAATATAGCCGACTGCGCCGCCGTATGGCCCCCGGGGATATTCTTCAAGTTCTGCGATAATTTCCATGGCCCGCACTTTTGGGGCTCCGGAAAGGGTACCGGCAGGAAATCCGGCGGCCATCAAATCCCAGGCATCAAAATCGGATTTAATGTCACATTTGATATTTGAGACCATATGCATGACATGGGAATATCGCTCAATAATCATTAAATCCGTTACCTGGACCGTGCCGGTCTCCGCCACACGACCGAGATCATTGCGGCCAAGATCCACAAGCATCAGATGTTCTGCCCGTTCTTTTTCATCCGCAAGTAATTCATCGGCAAGCGCGCGGTCTTCCTGCTCGGTGGCACCGCGCGGTCGGGTGCCGGCAATGGGTCGTAGTGTTGCCACTCCGTTTTCAAGGCGGACCATGGTTTCCGGTGAGGAGCCGACCAACGTGGTCTCATCCAGATGCATGAAAAAAAGATACGGTGATGGATTGATATACCGCTGGGCTCTGTATAATGAAAGCAGGTCTTTGGGGGCATCGCACACAAACGGCTGGGATATCACCGTCTGGATGACTTCCCCTTGCGTGATATATGACTTGATTTTGTCAACTTTTGAACGAAAATCGTTCTCTTCGCACAATGATTTCATTTCATAAGTTGAATCATTTTTTGTTTGTGTTTCAGTCAGGTTCTTTGAAATTTTGGCTTCAAGCCGGTCAATTTTTTTTAACACAGATTCAAAGGATTTTTTCGGATCAGAATAATCATTTTTAAATGCAATGGCGACAATCATCAGTGTGTTGCGAATATTGTCAAAAATAAGCATTTCATCCGGCAGAATAAAATGTGCCAGAGGTTTGTTCTCAGGAAAGTCATGGGGGATTTTCTCAAAAAAAGACACGGTTTCATAAGTCAGGTATCCCACAAGGCCGCCCCAGAATCTTGGCAGGTCTGAAATAACGGCTGGAGCGTAGCGCTTCATCAAGTTTCTGAGAATCGGGAACGGATCATTGTTATGGTCAATATTTTCCTGGTGCCCGTTTTTGTCAATTTCAATCTGGTGTTTAAAGATCCGGATATGGGTGCGGGCGGAAACACTTAAAAAACTATACCGGCCCCAGCGTTCTCCCCCTTCAACACTTTCAAATAAAAATGCCGGTCCGTTTTCAGAGCATATTTTTTTCAAAACCGTTACCGGTGTGTCCATGTCCGCAAGAATTTCCCTGCACAACGGCACCACATTGTGTTGATCAAATAAATCACAAAATTTTTTTTGATCGGGGAATTGTCGTAGTAACATATCCATCTCCTTATTTAGTGCCGTCCAGAAATGGCTATTTTGTCCAATTTCTGCGTCATGCTCAGATTCTAATCCTCAAAATACACCCTGTATTCCTCCGGTTAAAATCTTCGCCTTCCTTGAACTTGAACAAAATTTCTCATTTTTGGATGGCACTATTTATTATAATCAATATTAACCACAAAAAAAAGACCGGGGAATTCTCCCACGGTCTTTTTTGAAAATAAAAAAAACCGTGGGGTTGAAGCTGCCCACGGTCTTGAATGTCTTTCTATTTTGTATACAGGTATCTATCCGTCAGCAAGCCTCATTATGTCAGCCTGCCACCACCAAAAGATTTTTCCTGAAAATGTATTTTGTTTTAATTTTTTATTCATTATAATATTCCAATTTTTTACAGATAAATGTATACCAATTTTTTGTCAAGCGGTTTTTCGTGTTTATATTGTATTGATTATAATTTTTTTAAAATATTTAAGATGAAATATGATGGCTTCGTAAAAAGTCCAAATTCTTTGTTGCGCTGCATCCTTCGCTTCTTCATAGTACGCTAAGTACGAATCATCACTCAGGATTTGCGCGCCTCGAATTTGAAGCTTTTTTCTTTGCCATCGAAATCCGACTTTTTACGGGACTGTCAAATATAATGGGGAAAATAATGATTGCTGAAATATTGTCAACCGGTGATGAAATTTGTCTGGGCGCTGTTATTGATTCGAATTCTGCTCACATTGCATTATGTCTGGATGAAGTCGGTATCCAGGTGACCCGTCACAGTTGTGTCGGGGATGACATGGACGAATTAACCGACGTTCTTTTAGACATCGGCTCGCGTGCGGATATTGCCATTATAACCGGGGGACTCGGGCCTACTGTTGATGATCTGAGTGCTGCGGCAGCTGCCAAAGCCGTTGGCGTTGATCTTTACCTTGATGCGGATGCTGCAAAATCAATTGAAAAATTTTTTGCAATGTTTTCGCGAAAACCTTCCAGTTCGGATATCAAACAGGCCATGCTCCCCGTGGGTGCCTCCCTTATCATTAATACTGCCGGAACAGCGCCAGGATTCATACGCAACATCGGCCGGTGTCGGTGTTATTTTTTACCCGGTGTGCCAAGGGAAATGGAACACATGATGTCTGAATCGGTGATCCCGGACATTTTATCTTTTCAAGGTAAACAGCATGACGACATCACATTGAGAAAGGAGCTTTCGGTTTTTGGGCTTCCTGAGGCGATTGTGGATGAAAAGCTGAAGGGGTTTGAATTATTATTTCCCAACGTGAAGTTGGGTATGATTGCACGCTTTCCTGTCATCACGGTAAAAATATCGGCAGTCGGGACAGACAGGGCAAACCTTACGAATGAAATTAAAAAAGCCGGGCAATGGATTGCAAAACAACTCGGGGATAAGGTTTTTTCAGAAGACGGCCGTTCAATGGAAGAAGAAATTGCTTTTCTTTTAAAAAATAACAACGCGACAATTGGTGTTGCGGAAAGCTGTACCGGCGGCCTTGTCTCTCATTTATTGACAAATGTGGCGGGCAGTTCTGATTATTTTTTATTTTCCGGCGTCACGTATTCCAACGAAGCAAAGCAAAAGGTTCTGGGTGTATCTGATGATACGCTACAGGCATATGGGGCTGTTTCTGAAGAAACAGTTAGTGAAATGGCAGACGGTGTCCGTCGGATTTCTGGTGCGACCTACGGCCTTGCCACCAGCGGAATTGCCGGTCCTGCCGGCGAAACAGATGATAAGCCGGTTGGCACTTTATGCATTGGTATTTCAACGAAAGATGAAACGGTTGCTTATACATTTAACTCTCCGTTTAAAGAGCGCTTGTCAAATAAACAGATTTTTGCCATATGTGCTCTTGATTTGTTACGCAAAGAATTAAAAAGAATAAAAGGATAGTGCATGACTTGGTTAGGTAAAGTAGTTGGCGGAACAATTGGTTTCGCAGTTGGTGGGCCATTGGGAGCAGTTGCAGGTGCGGCATTCGGCCATATGTTTCTTGATGAAGAAGGGGCTTCAACGCGTAACATCGCAAAAAACAGCAATCGGTTGTCGAATGGTGAAACCGCACAAATGACTTTTTTTGTCGCGTCTTTTTCCATGCTGGCCAAACTGATCCGATCAGACGGTCAGGTCACTGAACCTGAAATTCAAACGGTCAGGCAGTTTATGGTCGATGACCTTCATTTGAACGCTCAAAGCCGGCTGGCGGCTGAACATATTTTCCGGGCGGCAATGGATTCAAATGAGTCTTTTGAAAATTTTGCCATGCAGTTTTATCAGCACTTTAATAATCAGGCGCAGCTTTTGGAATTGATGATTGATATATTATTTCGCGTCGCCCTTGCTGACGGCGCATTGCATGCGACTGAAGAACGGCTGATTCAGTCGGCTACCGATATCTTTAAATTCAGCAATGACGCTTATTTGAAAATGAAATCAAAATATGCCCCTGATTCAGACAAGTACTATACCATTCTGGGGTGTTCAAACAGTGATTCAGATGATAAGGTAAAAAGTCAATACCGGAAATTGGTCAGGGACTATCATCCGGATTCCATTGCTTCAAAAGGACTGCCGGAAGAATTTACCATTTTTGCCAATGACAAATTCAGGGAAATCCAGGAAGCGTATGAGATGGTGAAAAAGGAAAGAGGACTGTAATTGATGGCGTAGCCTGAGGTTAAGCAAAGAATAAAATCCTTTAAGAAGTTAAAAAGTCTCAAAATAGGGTGTGTTTATCATGCGAAAAAATCAAGGAGATCGTTCATGTTAAAATTATTATCTGGTGATATACTGAAAAAAAAGACAGAGTGCCTGGTTGTTCCGGTCTGTGAGGACGCAGAGATTCATGATGATTCTGCCATAATTGGATTAACTAAAAATGCCAACAAGATAAAAGAATTTAACGGGAAAAAAGGTGAATCGGTTATATTCTATGATTCGGCAAATTCAAAATCGGAGCGTGTTTTATTTGTCGGGCTCGGGCAACTTGAGAAAGTTGATACAGAAGCTCTGCGACGCTTTGCCGGTAAAATCGTAAAACAATTGATTGAAAAAGAACTGACGGATGCAATCATTTGTGCGCCATCCCCTGAAAAGATTCATCTGGAAGCGGATGTGTCCCTGGGGGCATTACTTGAAGGGGCTTTTTTAGGCAATCATATTTTTGATAAATACAAGAAGGATAAAAAAGCAAAACCGTTAAAAACGGTGTCTGTATTTACAGATTCAAAAATTGCCAAAAGTTGTCGGCTTTTGCCGTCCCGCATTGAAACAATTTGCAAGGGAACTGTTCTGGCCAGGGAGTGGGTCAGCATGCCGTCTAATGATAAACGGCCGGATCGTTTTGTTCGATCCATGGTGAAAGCGGCTGAAAAAGAAGATTTGTCATTTTCTATTCTGGACGAAAAAGCGCTGAAGCAAAACGGCATGGGCGCGATTCTGGCAGTGGGTGTCGGCAGCCGGAGCAAACCGCGATTACTGATTTTAGATTATAATCCGTTTAAAAATAAAAAATCACCCAAAAAGAAAAAGACCATCGTGCTTGTGGGTAAGGGGGTAACATTTGACACCGGCGGTATTAGCTTAAAACCATCCGCAGGTATGGCTGAGATGAAGATGGATATGTCAGGCGCTGCTTCGGTGGCTGCAACCCTGATTACCCTTGCACGGCTGAAGCATAAATTCAGGGTCGTGGGTGTTATTCCGGTGGTGGAAAATATGCCGTCAGGGGATGCCACACGTCCGGGTGATATCATTAAATCATACAGCGGCAAAACCATTGAGATCGGAAACACAGATGCGGAAGGCCGGCTGATTTTAGCAGATGCCATGTCCTATGCGATTAAAATGTTTAAACCGGATGTGTTGGTTGATATGGCGACGTTAACCGGAGCCTGTATGGTTGCTTTAGGTGATAAAATTGCCGGTGTATTTGCAAATGATGATCAACTGGCAAAAGATATTGTCGCATCAGGGGCGGCAGTCTCCGAGCGATGCTGGGCCATGCCCATGCCGGATGACTATAAACTTTTGTTGAAAAGTGAATTTGCAGACATCAATAACATGAGCAGTACCCGGTATGGCGGTGCCATTACAGCCGCGTTGTTCTTGTCTGAATTTGTAGAAAAAACGTCCTGGGCGCATATCGATATTGCCGGGCCGGCATATTCCCAAAAAGGCGGAGACTATTGCGGGGCTGGTGGGAGCGGGTTTGGTGTAAGGCTGCTGATTGATTTTTTAAACAAAATATAAAATATGAGCGAAAAAATGACTTCTGAATTTAAAAATATCTTGGTAACCGGTGCGGCTGGTTTTATCGGCTTCCATCTGTCAAAACGTCTTCTGGCAGATGGCTTTCATGTTTTTGGAGTGGATATTTTAAATGATTATTATGATGTGAATATCAAAAAGGATCGTTTAAAACGCTTAAATGAATATCCAGGTTTTTCTTTTTTTAAAACCGACCTGGTTGATCTTGAAGCGCTGACAGCTATTTTTAAGGCTCATCCGATTGACGTGGTGGTGAACCTGGCCGCCCAGGCCGGGGTCCGGTATTCGTTGACCAACCCGCATGCCTATGTTGAATCCAATTTGGTGGGATTTGTTAATATCCTGGAGTGTTGCCGCCACAACCATATCAAACACCTGGTGTTTGCGTCATCAAGTTCAGTTTACGGGGCCAATACCAATATGCCGTTTTCTGTGCATGATAATGTGGATCATCCGGTATCACTTTATGCGGCAACCAAAAAGTCCAATGAACTCATGGCCCATACCTACAGCCATTTATATAATCTGCCCTGTACCGGTCTCCGGTTTTTTACGGTTTACGGACCCTGGGGGCGACCGGATATGGCGCTGTTCCTGTTTACCAAAGCTATTCTGGAAAATAAACCCATCCAGGTGTTTAATCACGGTAAAATGCGGCGGGATTTTACTTATATTGATGATATTGTTGAAGGTGTTGTGCGTGTTATTAACGCGGTACCGGAAGCGAATCCAGACTGGTCGGGAGATACGCCGGACCCTGGGACATCGTATAAACCCTACCGGATTTTTAACATAGGAAACAACAACCCCGTTAAACTGACACAGTTTATCGAGGCCATTGAAAATGCGCTGGGTCAAAAAGCGGAAAAAGAGTTTATGGATATTCAGCCCGGAGATGTAGCGGAAACATATGCAAACATCGACGATCTTTACAATGCCGTTGGATTTAAGCCGGAAACTTCGATCGAAGAGGGAATCGGCAATTTTATCGAGTGGTATCGGGAATATTATAAGGCTTAATGTTGATGGCTTCGCAAAAAGTCCAAATTCTTTGTTGCGCTTCATCCTTCATTTCTTCATGGTACGCTGAGTACAAATCATCACTCAGGATTTGCGCGCCTCGCCAATTTTAAGATTGGTGGATCTTTTTTCTTTGCCCTCGGAACCTGACTTTTTATGAGTTTGTCAACTTTGGCGTTTTTGTTGTTTCTGGATTCTTGCCATGCTCGGGCTTCTTTCCGGACAATTTCGATATTGTCGATTTGCCTATTCAGGCATTGACCTGTAATAACGTTTAATTCTATCTCTGCCATATTCAGCAAACTTCCGTGCTTTGGCGTGTATACAAATTCAAAACGACCTCATAGCACCTTGGCTTTTTTCGGTGGAAACATTTCATAATATGCGTGTTTCATTGATATATCGTAAGCATTTGCAAATTTTATTTTGAGAAGCCCTATGACCATCATCCCTGATCCAGAAAAGTCGAATCTTTCACCCAAGCTCATTCTGTTTGTAGTGGCATCCGTCCAGTTTCTGACACCGTTTATGATGTCCGCCATGGGCGTGGCGCTGCCCGCCATCGGGCGTGAATTCCGGGCCGGTGCCGTTCATCTGGGTCTGATAGAGATGGTCTATATCCTGGCGGTTACGTTGCTGCTGCTCCCGGCGGGACGGTATGCGGATATTCACGGCCGGAAAAAGATTTTTATTGCAGGCGCTTTGGTGATGACCGTTGCCACGCTTTTGCTGGCCATGTCGACCGGTATCCGCTTCTTTATTGTTCTGCGGTTTTTCCAGGGTGTGGGTGCGGCAATGATTACCTCCACTAGTGTCGCCATTATCACATCGGTGATGCCGCACGAGCGCTTGGGACAGGCCATGGGCATCATTGTTGCCTGTGTGTATGTCGGGCTTTCCGCCGGACCGACCCTGGCCGGTGTCATGATCACTAATTTGGGATGGCGGTGGATCTTTTATGCTGCCGTGCCGGTGGAACTGGCTGCTCTCTTGTTGACCATTGCTAAATTAAAAGGTGAATGGGCAGATGCTCAGGGGCAGCGGTTTGATTGGGTGGGAAGCCTGATTTACATGGCGGCCCTGTTCGGTCTGATTTTTGGGGTCATTAATCTCAAAGAAATGGTCATCGCGCCATGGATAGCTGCTGCCGGTGCTGCGGGATTGATCCTGTTCATTTCTTATGAATCCAAAAGCGATTCGCCGCTGTTAGACGTCCGTCTGCTGGCAAGCAACCGGGTATTTACATTCAGCAATATTGCCACCTGGATCAACTATGCCGCCTGTTTCGGACTGGTCTTTTTTTTCAGCCTCTACCTGCAGTCGGTTAAAGGGTTGTCCGCCCAGGCCACGGGTCTGATTCTGGTGATTCAGCCGATTGTTCAAGCATTGTTTTCACCCATATCCGGCCGCCTGGCCGACCGGTATCCGCCTGCGCAGATTGCCACTATCGGCATGGCCATCTGCACCATTGCCCTGATGATGGCTGTTTTTTTAACCCCTGATACGCCTATGTTCATGATCTATATGATTCTGGCGTTGATTGGTCTGGGATTCGGTTTGTTTTCTTCCCCCAACACCACGGCGATAATGAGCAGCGTAGTATCAGAGCATTATGGAATTGCCGCCAGTCTCATGGCCACCATGCGGGGCGCTGGCATGCTCACCAGTATGACCATTATTACCGCCATCCTGACTGTTTTTATGGGAGACCAGCCGCTTGCACCGGATACCATCGACGGGTTTATCGCGAGCATGCACACTGCGTTTATATGCTTCAGCATCATGTGTGCGGCCGGCATTGGATTTTCGTTTGTTCGTTTTAACCCGAATGCATCGTGACGTTTTAGACGTAATGACGGCTTTGTAAAAAATGAGGAGATCCTGACATGATTGAGCAAACAACTGATAATAAATTCCGATTTATTCCTTTTCGAAAGAGCGATATTGTTGACATGTGCCAGACAGATAAGCAGCTGGCCGGGCAGGAAGCAGACTTCCATCATCTGTGTTCCATGCTTGGCAGTATCTTTCATTTCGAGTTTCATCAGATCATCGAATCGTTAAAAGATATCTATGCACCCATTGATCCGGATGCGGATACGCTTGTGGAATAGGTGTCATTATGTTGAATTGTGGTGCGGCCGGGCAAGGTCGTACATTTAAGCGGGTGTGACACCATGTCCCTGGCTCTGGATTTACAAACGATGGAAAGTCTGTCCTGACGGGGGAGACAAATCCTTATAAAAAAAATAAAGCGAGTTAGCCCCGGATTTTTTATGAAATAAAATATTCAGTTAATTTAGTCTGTCGATGCTTCTTCGGCAGAATTAGACCGTATATGCACATCCCTTTGCGGAAAGGGAATATTGATGCCTTGTTTGAGAAAATGTTTGTAGACGTCTGTATTTAGATTATGCAGCACTCTTCCGCGCAGCACGGGTTTTTCCACCCAACATAACAGTTCATGATCCAGGCTTGAGTCGCCGAATGCCCGGAAACGAACCCGAGGCTCCGGTGTTTTGCAGACATCCGGGTGGCGCTTTGCTACATCAAGGAGCACCTGATGCACCTTGTCAATATCCGATCCATAGGCCACCCCCACCTTGACACGGATACGGTATTTCTCATGGGGCCCACCCGCTTCATTGGTGATTTTTGCGTTGCCCATAATGGAATTGGGTACTGTGATTTCCACGTCGTCGCGGGTCAGCAGACGGGTGCTGCGGATGCCTATAGTTGTCACTTCGCCGCGTTCGCCGGAATCGAGAACAATAAAATCACCGAGTTGATAGGGCGCGTCTGCCACGATAAACACCCCTGAAAACAGGTTGGCCAGGGTGTCCTTGGCAGCAAAAGAAATTGCCAGGCCAAGTATCCCGGCAGATGCCATCCAGGCGGTGACATCGATGTTCCAGGCCAGAAAGATAAAATAAATGCTTAGGGCCACCACAATGATAATTAACAGATTGTTAAACAGTGGCAATGTCCGGTCCTGAATAAAAATCAACCGGCTGTCATCCCGGCTGACCAGGCTGAGCAGCAATTGCGCAAATTTAGCCGCAGCAATTGCCCAGAGAAATATGGCAACGGTTTTCAGCCCGCCGATGGTGAATACAGTAACGGTGGTATGGAACGCCAGTCGTTCCGTGGCTATGGCAAGTCCCAGGAGAATGATACTGATAAACACGGGCTTGTGAAATATATCAAGAACCAGGTCATCTATGGTGATTTTTGTATTTTGAATCCATTTCTTGATGACGCGCCGGATAATCACATCCAGGATTTTTGCCAGGCTGAAAAACAGGATGATGATCAGCAGGGACTGGAGGTACCGGTTGGGAGCTATTTGCGCAAGCGTCTCCAAAAGTTGTTCTTTTGATAGGTCCATTATTTTTCCTCAAGAGCAGTTAAAAAATCAAATTAAAATATATCTATCATGAGTGGATTTATTTTTCAATTTTGTATTTAGCTGATACCTTTATTTCCGATTCCCGCGAAGACAGGGGCGGGAATCTTCGAGAAAGGGAATTGATGTCACATCTTGAATTGTGAATTATATTGACGCGTCAAAAAAAATGAATTAAGGAAAAGTCATGAGCAGATCATGGAGAATAGAATTTGACGGTGCACTGTACCATGTGTTGTCCGGGGGAATGAACAGCAGAATATCTTTTCAGATGATGCGGACCGGGAGTTATTTCTTGATTTAGTCAGCGACATGTCATCGCGTTTTGATATTGAAGTGTATGCTTATGTCCTGATGGGAAATCATTATCATTTACTGCTTAAACCGCATCGGGCAAATTTGTCCAAAAGTATGCAGTGGTTTGGGGCAAATTACACCCGCAAATACAATATTCGTCATAAAAGGAGCGGACACCTGTTTCAGGGCCGGTTTAAAAATTTTTTAATTGAAAGCCCTGAATACCTGTTGTGCCTTTCCTGTTATATCCACCGGAACCCGCTTCGGGCTAAAATGGTGAAGCGACTGGCAGATTACCGATGGAGCAGTTACCGTGTTTATGCTTATGGTAAAAAATCACCGGACTGGCTGAATACGGATTTAATCTTTTCTTTTTTTGCCGGCGGCCATGAAGATCAAATTCTGGGATACCGGAAAAAAGTGCAGTTCTTTTCTCGTGAGGAGAATAATTTGTGGGAGGATTTCCGGCATGGTCTGTTTTTAGGCACCCTTGAATTTGTCAATAAAATGAAAAGGGCGCATTTGCCGGATACACCCCATAAGGAACAGCCTCAGCAGCGGGATATCATTCGTTCCGTAGATCCTCGCATCATTATCAAAAAAGCTGCCGCTATAATTGATTGCGATCCGGATGAATTCATTGCATCCGGAAGAGTGTATGGAGCGCTAAAAACAAACAGGGATTTATTGATGTATTTAATCTGGGAATATGGCGTGTACACAAACGAGGAAATCGGAAACCTGTTTCATGTCACTTATTCATCCGTCAGCAGAAATATTTCGTCTTTCAGGGCGAGATTGATAAAAGAGAATGCCTTGAAAAAATTGTATAATAAGGTTAAATCACAAATCAAGATGTGACACCATGTCACCCAACGCCTCAATGTTCCCATCGAGGTGCCGATCATCGACATGCTTAGAGGTTCCCATGTAAAGGGAAACTTCCTTGAAATGTTAAGTTCAAAAATAAAACGGTCAAGTCTTCATTCTTGACAAATTAAGAGAAAATAGTAAAGGGGTAGATAACAACAAGTGGTGTTAGAAAACGTAGATAAAGACACTAAAGCAGAATTCCAATTATGGCCTTCCAATAAAAAAGATTGCCGGTACTGCAAGAGTCCAATTCATATTCAAGCCAAAGTGTGCCACTACTGTGGGCGACATCAAAAAAGGTTCTGGAATCATTTTCGTATCGACCACATTGGATTGATTATTGCGTTTGCCATCGTTATACTTTCTTACTTACAGTATAATGAGCTCAAAAAGGAGCGAACAAAAGTAACAGAAGCGTTGAATCGGATTTTAAAAGCAGAGGAGAAGGTCGGCGAACTTGATAATTTGGTGAAGGAGACAAAGTCTTTACTTGAATTTAATTTTCTTGTCACCAAAGCAAATGGCGACGATAGGGATGCATTCGACCGCCTCGTCGAAATCGCCCAAGAATCCGGACCATTTCAGTGCCTGGCGAAGAAGGCTAAGGTACGTATAAATTCACTCCCTGAAACGCTTCCCCAAAATACCTCCACAGTGAAAAAGTTGAAAGAATTTGGATATGCCGAACTCCTTAGATACTATCACGAGTTCCCTCCTGATAATATCAATAGCAGCAGTGTATTGGTCGCTATTCATGAGGGTACCCGATTAACCCATAAGGAGAGGTTTGAATTCTTTGTTACCATGATAGATAAAGACGAAAGCCGAATGGTGGTTAAGAGGGCCTGTCTATTCATAAAACCCTTACTTGAAGAGTTTAGGCAGACAAAGCCTGGAGCCTATAACAGAGCTATTAACCAGTGTAAGGTGTACGTAAATGCATGGGAGTGAACTACTTAAAGGCTAAAATTCAATTTTGGTGAAGAGATGAGGGACGTTCATGAAAATATGAACGGAGTTAGGCTTATGTATTTAGATCAAATAGTAATTTGCCTAACAAGGCTAATTCTCGTGCCAAGATAAATCCGAGGCATCGGGATTCCCGCTGAAAGTGGGATGAAATTTGTCACTGTTACCCAGTGGGTGATCACATATTGTGAAAGTCCCACTTGACCAAAGCGTAGCCGGCAGGTCAATAGTAAAACTCACGGGTCAGCCCCGAGAGGGGAGTCCGAAGCTGAGTGGATCAAGAGTGCAGGCTTTGTATTGAGCCCCGAAATATGTATAGTTGTGGACATTAGGATAACCTCCGGAAAATTGGAGGGAACGCCGACAGGCTGAATTTCCTGGAAGGCAGCAGTCCTTCAAGCGCTCTGGCAAGCTTGGAGGACACCACCGGGAATTGGCGTCACATCTTGAATTGTGAACAAACGTTTCTTTCTCAAAACATCAAAGGAGTGGCAAACGAAAAACAAACGGCAATAAATTTAATAGACAAATGCCCCAACCTTGCACTGGACTTGACGCCAAAAAGCGTGGCGAAAGTCAGTTTTTCGTTATGCCTATGATAATTAGATGGCATTCGAATTAAAAAAAGACTGGAAAGATATTGGACTGCAAATGAATAATTTAAAAGACAAATGCAATTCAATAATTAAGCTCATCGATCTTCCAGATGATGACATCCGCGTGATGGCGATAATACACGTTCGGCAATTTTGTAATACTATTGCTGCCACTGCGATCAGAATGCAATATATGGCAAGTAACAATGACAATATACCAATATTAATGCAGTTATACGGAGTCAAAGAAGTAGATCATATAAAATCTATATTAACCGACCTGAATCCAAATCTTAAAATAAGTTTTATAACTATGGTTCAATTCGCCCTTGAGAACTGTTTAGAAAGAGTGCTATGTGCACTCCCCAGAGAACGAGGCCAAAATGCTTTTTCAAAAACTCTTAAAAAGATAATTAACGTTTTAGAATTAGAACATCCTGAAGAAAAGCACACTTTACTTATGGTTCCGGCTTGGATAAGAAATACGTTGCATGCTGGCGGTATACATACCAAGGCAGATGTTCAAGTAACGATTGGAGGGGAAAACTTCATATTTCAACAAGGGAAACGAGTCGAGTGTGCCAGCTGGAGTCATATCTTTTACGTACTCCTAAAAAGTCTTGACGTATATAAGGAAATCTTAACCTCAGAATTTGTCACGGCAATTGAGAAAATAGAGGCCGAATAATTGACATAACAAAGGGCTTCAAGTCACGCTGCTGAAGAACGTGTCACATCTTGAATCGTGAGTTAATGAAAAAAAGATCAGGTTACCATTTCTGATATTCTAAAACCCATCCTGGAATCCAAATAAGGGAAAAACAGATGGCAAACTATTGAACCATTAAAGATGACAAACTCGTAAAAAGTCGGATCCCGATGGCAAAGAAAAAAGTTCCAAATTCGAGGCGCGCAAATCCTGAGTGATGATTCGTACTTAGCGTACTATGAAGAAGCGAAGGATGCAGCGCAACAAAGAATTTGGACTTTTTACGAAGCCATCAAAGATGAATTGACCGAATTCCTGCCCTACACCACACCAAACGGCAAGGTCGAGGTCGAGATTTTTTTTCATAATGAAAATATCTGACTGACACAGAAACGGATGGCCGATTTTTTCGCCGAATGCAGTATTGGTTACGATCCGCAGTCAAAAATTACCAAAGATACAATGTTTTAAAGGTTGATGGATGCCGAAGCCCGTGACTGAATTACAGTAATGGAAAAGAGATCCAAGGCCAGGAAGGTCTTTTTAAAACAAAAAACCGGATGAGGACATCCTCTCCGGTTTATTTTTTTCATGGTCCTTATGTCACTCAAAAGTATACACCAAAGTATACCCCGACTGATTTCAGGCGAATTTGAAAATTTTAACTTGCTGATTTTATTGGTCGGGGCGAGAGGATTTGAACCTCCGACTCCTTGCACCCCATGCAAGTGCGCTACCAGGCTGCGCTACGCCCCGACACGAAAAAAGTAACAATGAATTAGCACCCTGATTTTAATATGTCAAGATGTGAATGTGCCCTTTGATTAATTATGCGAGAAAACATCCGGCAAACTTTTTCATCAATCAAGGAGAGCCTTTGATCCTGATTTTTCGGGTAGCGATGGCGGCCAGCATGTTTTTTTCTTTGGCTAAAAACCCTACCCATGTTTGACTGTCTGCGGTAATAGAGATGCTCGCCTTGTTAATATGCCCCTGTTCGACAATTAGTTCTTTATTTTTATAATATCAGTCCCTTTTATCGGCTCTTTCCCGGTAAAGGCCATTGGTCGGTTTCCATAGGAAACGCCCCGGAGGGGGTCAACGATCGGATTCTGGATTTACGGCATGCGACGGTTATTTTATGGGCTACATTATTTAACGGGCACCCGGTGCAAATGTCAACATCGCTTAACCGGCTACCGGCAATCATCATGACTTCCTGGAGGCGGGTAATCGGATCATTACAATTTTTAATAGGGTCCAGCCAGGTTTCTGAAACCATTTTTAAAATTTCATCCAGCACCGAATGACCGAGTGCTTTTTTATTCGGAAAATGGTGGTACAATGCGCCCCTCGTCAGCCCGGTTCCGTCCAGAATATCCGTCAGGCTTGCCGTATGAAAGCCTTTTTGTTGAATTTCTTTTAAAGCGGCCGCAAGAATGGTTTGACGGGAGCGTTCGGGATTTTTTATTTTTTTCATACCGACCCGTATGTATTTATAGATTCGGGGTGTCAGGAAAAAATTTTGAAAATCGGCCGGATTTTGCGAATTGGTGTCGGTTGACTTTTGATGGAAAATATGTGTATTTATAATAAACTCAGGGTGAAATAGCTTGTTGGCGGATTGGAATAGTCGGGTGCAATTAGCGGTGAATTATTTGAATATCACAGATGGGTTGAAGGCATACTATGCGCATGAATGAGCAGGTCGCAAAAAGTCAGAACTTAGAAAGGCCCCATCAACAAACACGTTTTATGTCTGATGATCAGCGTGATTTTGTTTTTCAGCGGCATTTACATGGTGCGTTTGTCAGAATCGCGGCTATTGTTGTTATCTGGTCGTGTCTATTAAATTTTTATCTGTTTCACATTATAGATACGGTCTCTTTTATCGGGATTAGCATTACCGGCGGGGTGGTTATTTTTTTAAATCTTCCATTTTTACTGGGTTTAAGACAAATTACCAGCCGGCGGTTCTATGAAGCTTATAACCTGTTGATTAATATTGTCGAGATTCTTGGCGATACGTTTATTATTTATTTTCTGGGGGGTATTAAGGGCTTGTACCTGCTTGGCATTTATGCCGGCCTTATTGCGTATATCGGTGTGGTGGCCCCCACTCGCTACCCGTATATCATTGCAACCCTTTGTTCCGTATTTTTCGGTGTCATGACGTTGCTGGAACATTACGGGACTGTTCCGCACATGAACAATCAATGGGGATATCACTATACTACAACAGGCGTGATTCTGATTATTTTAATTTTATCTGCAACGCTCTATGTGATGGCATTTAACTCATCGCATACTGCTGGTTTATTAAGAAAAATCAGAAAAAAGCTGTCGACACAAAATAAAAACCTGGAAAAATCCTATGAAGCGATAAATAAAAACGCAGATGAGCTACAATTGAAGAATGTCAGGCTCAATGAATCCATGGACAAACTCCGGCAGACACAGGCACAACTGGTAGAAGCTGAAAAGATGGCATCCCTCGGTGGTTTGGTGGCCGGTGTGGCTCATGAAATCAACACCCCGGTCGGGGTGGGCGTGACCGCCATTTCTTTTTTGCAGGAGAAGATCAATGATTTGACTGAACGCCAGGCCAGGAAAGATGTGGGAGTCGAAGATATTGATAAATTTTTAAAGACCGCTTCCGATGCCTCGGTAATAATTTATAAAAATCTGAATCGGGCAGCCGAGCTTGTGAAGCATTTTAAACAGGTGGCGGTTGATCAGTTTACTGAAACTCCACGTCGTTTTAATTTAAGGGAATACATAGACGGCATCTTGTTGAGTATGCGCTACCAATATAAGCGTTCCGGGCATACCCTCACGGTTAATTGCAACGAAAAGCTTGTTATTGATAGCTATCCCGGCGTGTTTTCACAGATAATCACCAACCTGGTGATGAATTCTTTGACCCACGGCCTGGACAGCATGGCGCACGGTGAAATCGTATTTGATATTTCCCAGAAGAACGGGTATCTCAATCTTCAGTACCATGATAACGGCAAAGGCATGTCTGAGGAGACCGTTAAAAGGGTATTTGATCCGTTTTATACCACTAAGCGGGGGCAGGGGGGGACCGGGCTCGGCATGCACATTGTATATAATATTGTCACCCGGACCCTTGGCGGCGTGATCCGATGCACCAGTTCGGAAGGCAATGGCGCTGTTTTTGATATCCGAATTCCGATCATAGAATATGACCATTGATTTTAAAAATTTAAAAAGTGTGAAGTGACTAAAGTGCCTGAAGTTATGGACTGCGAGAAACGCGCGATCATTTTTAATATAAAAATTGAAAATGCCGGAGGCATTAACCATATATAAGGCGTAGAGGTTTTTCAGGATTGAAATAATATATGTCGTATATTGAAAGTCTGAAAAATCACTGCAACGCAGTAGATGGGAGTTTTTACGACGCCATCAAGTCTTGACTTTCGATAAAGTATATTTATATTTCTTTTAAACAATTCAATCCGGGTGATATAGAAAACTCGGGTTGTGTATTTTTATAAAAACAAGGAGAAATTTGAGCAATGCCCATATATGAGTTTGAATGTAAAAAGTGCGGTCATCAATTTGAAAGATTAGTATTTCCTTCGGATGATAAAAATCCGGAGTGTCCCCAGTGCAGCCATAAAGAAGTCCAGAAACTCATGTCCGCCGGATGCAATGTAACATTGAAGGTGCCGGCAGGATATAGCGGCGGTTCTTCCTGTGCGCCCAGCGGCTGAAGTATTTAACATTTTGCTCCCGGGGCGGGAGCGTGGCTTTCAGGATCTGCGGTAATAAAATAAAATTTATTTTACCTCAATTTAGGTTACTGTAGAGATATAATATGCAGCGATGGCGGCTTTTATTGCAGCATGTGATTCCGGTAGGTTGATGAAAATTTGTTCCGGTAATTTTTAGGTGACAAACCGGTATGTTTGATAAACAGCCGCCGGAAAGAGTTGATGTCTTCATATCCCACCTTCCACGTGATTTCATTGATGGTCTCCAGCGTGCGTTCCAAAAACCGTTTGGCATTTTCAATACGCAGGCGCTGAAGATAGGCAAGCGGCGTTTCTCCGGTGGCGGTTTTGAAGCGGCGCTTAAAATGTCGTGGACTGATTCCGATGGATTCGGCCACTTCATCAATGGAAAATTTGTTTTCATAATTTTTTTCCATCCACTGCTGTGCCTTTTGGATTTGTTCGTCCGAATGATTTTTCCAGAAATCGTAAATAATATAGGGGGCCTGGCTTTGCCGATCCGTGTCGACAAGCAGGCTTTTTGCGCAGCGGGAGGCCAGGTCCGGTGACCCGTATTTTTCGATTAAATGCAGGCAGAGATTCATAAAGGCCGTTGCCGCACCCGTGCAGTAAAGCCGGTTGTCCCGGGTTAAAATCCGTTCAATCCGGAGATCGATCTTCGGATATTGCTGTTTGAACATTTCGGCAAACTGCCAGTTGGTTGTGGCAATTTTTCCGTCCAGCAGTCCGGTTTCCGCCAGCAGAAATGTGCCGGTACAGGTGCAGGCAATTTGATTGCCGTTTTTATGGTTATGCTTTGTCCACTCTATGATTTTTTTTATTCTCGGATTTTCCAAATCAAATGGCGGAAGAAATGCCGGCAGCAGAATCAGGTCTGTTTTTTCTATTTCATGTATTGCTCTTGAGGGGGTTAATGTCAACCCTCCCTGGGCTGTCACCGGTTGGCCGTCGATGGTCACAACCTCAGTTTCAAACAGCGGCCCGCCCCCATCATTTTTCATGTATAGCCACCACAGGCTCGCGACTGAAAGGGCGTCAATAGATCCGGCAATGGCCGAGGCCACGCAATTGTTTTCTGCAAGCAGGGTGATTTTTGCCATATTGGAATCCTTTTTTTTGCAAGACGTCTCTTTTGGCATGAACTAAGTCATATATGCCTCTTTTGCTTTTGATTGTCAAGGGCTATAAAAGGAATCAGGATTTGGTTAATATAATTTAAGATGAATTAATTCAATTTGATAAATATAGGAGGGGAATCATGACAATGAAAATCGCAGGATGTGACCTGGGCAAGGCGTCGGCCAGTTTCGTAGTTGCCAACATGCATGATGACGGACGCGTTGATGTTGAAAGCGCATCGCATATTTCCCATGATGGAAATCCATTTGATGTATTTAAAAAATGGTATCAGAAAAATAATATTGCCGAGTGTTCGGCTTTGGGAGCAACCGGCCTGTATGCCGGTGAACTGAAGGAACCGGTACTTGTTTTTCCTGAAGATGCCTGCCAGGAAGCAGCCATAGAAGCAGATGCCAATGCGCCGGATGAAATGAATCTGGTCAGTGTAGGGGCCAGGGGATACAGCGTGCTGGCCCGTCGTCCGCCTGAGGGAGGTAGCGGGTCAGTTTCAGGTAATCCGAAAAATTCATCGCGGTATTATTATCAGTTTCTTGAAAACGACAAGTGCTCTTCCGGGGCCGGTGAAAATATTGTCAAAATGACCAACCGATTTGGTATGGAAATTGATGCTGCCGATCAACTGGCTATGTCTGCTGAAAAAAGTATCCCCATTACCGCCCGGTGTTCGGTGTTTGCAAAAAGCGAGATGACCCATTATGCCAACCAGGGCAAACCGGCCAGTGAATTGTTTAAAGGCTTTTTCGGATCTGTTGCAGGGAATACCGTCGGGCTGCTGGCAAAAAATGATACCAACGGGCCGGCATACCTCATCGGCGGACTGACACGCATTGCCTCCTTTGTGGACGCTTTTTCCCGTGCGGCCGGAAAGGAAGTGGTGCTTCCTGAAAATTGTCTCACCTTTGAAGCAGAAGGGGCTGCCCGAATCGCAGCCGTCCAGATGGCCGCAACGGCGGCGGCGAACGCTGCACCAATGGCTAAGACAGCGCTGCCAAAAGATCCGGAATCACTCATTGATATCCAGGAAAAGCGGTTTACGGTATTGACGCCGGCGTCTGAATTTAAAGACCGGGTCACGGTGATGCCGGACATTGTTAAAGCACCTGATTGGGAAAATCAGCCTTCGGTTCTGGGCCTGGATCTGGGGTCCACCGGTGCCAAAGCAGTGTTGACATCCATTGAAACCGGAGAGCCTCTGATGGACGTGTATGACAGCACCCGGGGCAATCCAGTTGACGCGGCACGTCGGCTGGTTGCGACCATACTGGATGCCGGTCGTCCGGATGTGCGGGCCGTGGGACTTACCGGTTCCGGCCGCGAGGCTGTGGCCACCCTTGCGCGGATTGTTTTTGCCGATGAAAACGGCCATGCAAAACGGGTCGGCGTGTTAAATGAAATCGTTGCCCATGCCACCGCGGCCATTTCCTGCGACCCGGACCGGGGAAAAGACATGTCCGTTATCGAGATCGGCGGCCAGGATGCCAAGTATGTTCGTATCAGTGGCGGCCGGATTATTGAAAGTGATATGAACAAGGCGTGCAGCGCCGGGACCGGCTCCTTTTTAGAAGAGCAGGCCAATTGTTATAATGTGGATGATATTGCACAGTTTGCTAAAATGGCGGCTTCTGCCAAGCGACCACCTGATTTAGGCCAGATGTGCACGGTTTATATTGCTGAAGCGGGCGCGGATGCCT
>Ga0307991_1000438_pt1 | contig 29911 bp, 23 predicted proteins | sample EllFjometagen131_FD_203146 | JGI IMG/M metagenome (GOLD analysis project Ga0307991, IMG submission 203146) | Marine microbial communities from Ellis Fjord, Antarctic Ocean - #131 | ecosystem: Environmental > Aquatic > Marine > Unclassified | place: Southern Ocean | collected 2014-10-08 | reverse complement strand
ACAGCAATCACCAGCAGAAAAGATCTCCTCACGTGAGGTGTGCTGCGAGGAATCCACACTGATGGCACCCGATTCCCCTACGGCAAGACCCGCCCCGCGCGCCAGGGCTGTGTCGGCTCTCACACCAAGGGCGAAGATGACGATATCCGTCTCTATCTTCTCTTTGTCGGTTACCAGGGACAGTCGTGCCTTTGACCCTTTTTCAACAGCAACCGGAGACTGGTGAGCCATAAAGATTACGCCGTTGTTCGTCAGCTCTTCCAGCACCACCGCGGAGAAGGCCGGGTCCCATTTCTTGACCGGAAGCTCACCCCGGTACACGATACGGGTCTCCAGACCGAGGGTCTTCAGGGCCTCTCCCATCTCCATGGCGATAAAACCGGCCCCGACGACTGTTGCCGTGCGGCATCGGTTGTGCGTGATATATTCCTTGATGTTCAAACCATCCCGCAGGTTTTTCAGGACAAAGACCCCGTCCAGGCTCGTACCCGGTATGTCGGGGAGGGTTGCCTCGGCTCCCGTCGCCACGACGAGAAGATCGTATGGTATCCGTTCGCCCCCCGCCAGGAGAACAGCCCCTTTGTCGGCCTCAATCTCTTCAACCCGGGTATTGAGCCGTACCTGTATCCCTGTTTCTTCGAATTTTTCAGGGGTTCTCGCGATAAGCTTTTTTGAATCCTTGATTACATCACCGATGTAATAGGGCACGAGTCAGGCGGTATACGAAACAAAACCCCCCCCCTCTACCATCGTTACCTGTAATGATGGGTCTCGCCTCTTTGCTTCCGCAGCCGCGGATGGCCCTCCCGCGCCCCCTCCAACGATTACCAGTCTCCTGTTCATACAGTTCCTCCCTGTCTTTTTTTAATACCCATGACAGCAATACCAACGACAATCATGACGAGGCAGAGCACCTGCCCCATGCTGAGCACCCCTGCGACAAACCCGACTTGTGTGTCGGGTTGCCGGAAAAATTCAATACAGAACCGTACCATCCCATATCCAATAAAGTACAGGGGAAACAACATCCCCTTGAGATATTCTTTTTTTCTGATAATCCACAGAACCACGAACAGGAAGATCCCCTCAAAAAAGGCCTCATACAACTGTGACGGGTGACGGAGGGCATGGAGCGGGTCTAGCGGAAAATACATCCCCCACCACACATCCGTCACGCGGCCGTACAGTTCACCATTCAGAAAATTCCCGATCCTTCCAAAGGTATATCCCAGGGGAATCGCCGGGCAGAAAAGGTCCGCAAACCGCCAGAAATTGATCTCATGCCTGCGGAAAAAGGGAATAGAGACAAGGATAATACCGACAAGCCCGCCATGGTATGACAGACCGCTGATCCCGACAAATCGGAACCCGTCTGAAATGTCAAAGGGAAACACAATGGCAAGGGGGTGCACCGCGTAGTATTCAAGATTATAGAAGAGGACATATCCGAGCCGTGCCCCTATCAGAAGGGCCGCTATCGCCCATACAAAATAGTCCTGGATCGTCTCCTCCGAGTACTCGAACTGTTCGTTCCGTATCCTGTGGACAACGAGGAGATAGACAACAGAGAAGGCAACGAGATACATGAGCCCGTAGTAACGAAGCTGAAAGGAACCTATTTCCAGAAACGCCGGGTTGATGTGCTCCGGAATATGTTGCCAGAAATCAACCAGTCGGGACATCGCATTCACCTTTCATCTCTGAAGGTCCGACACGAAATCCCAACCGGAGCCCCCATCCATATGTCAGCCCCGATCACGTCGGGGCACAGATCAGCCTCAGGTAAAAGGAGATGCCCCCCCTCCCGAACAGGCCTGACCGGACCCATGCGAACCGGTGGGGAGAGATATTGTTTTTTGAACCTTTTTCTTCCCGCATACAGGGCATGCTATCTCTTTATCATCATCCTGCGAAAACCGGATCATTTCAAATTCCTCCCCGCAGAGGGTACATCGATATTCATATATTGGCATGTACGTATTCTCCTTATGAATAACGGTTTCACAAACAGCTGCTTTAGAAAACCGCTCCTTCACGAAACCATCGAAACTATGTATCAATATGCCTGGCCTTTGACGTCATCAACATACAGCGAGGCGTTGTGCGCGGCCGTCGCCCCATCGCCGCAGGCGGTTACCACCTGCCGTAGAGACTTGCTGATGCAATCCCCGCAGGCGAAGACACCTTCTGTCGATGTCTTCATATCACAATCGACTATAATATAGCCATCCGTGTCGAGATTGACAATTCCTTCGACAAAATCCGTATTGGGCACAAGACCGACAAAGATAAATACCCCGTCGGCAGGGATCTCTTTCTGCAGGCCGGGATCTTTGACGTTTCGTATTCTGACACCGGTTACGCCATTCTCTCCCAGGATCTCTTCCACAGTGGAGTCCCAGGCGAAGGTGATCTTCTCGTTGGCAAAAGCCCGCTGCTGCAGGACGGCTGTCGCGCGAAGGCGATCCCTCCGGTGAATGAGGGTAACCTTCGAGGCGAATTTCGTCAGGTAGATGGCCTCCTGGATGGCGGTATCTCCGCCTCCGACCACCACGACCTCTCTGTTCCGGTAAAAGGGAGCATCGCAGGTGGCACAGTACGATATGCCCCTGCCTACCATCTCCTCCTCACGCGGCACTCCCAGGCGACTCCAGGCGGCTCCCGTGGAAACAATGACGGAAAGGGCCCGGTAGGCACCGTTGTCGGTGACGACCTCCCACCCTTCAACATCTCCTGATTGCGCCCGGTGTATCCGGCTCACCTGCTCCGGTCTGACCTCCAGGCCAAACGAGACCGCCTGCCTTTTGAAGCTGTCATTCAGTTCGAACCCGCCGATCGCGGGAACACCGGGATAGTTTTCTATCATATCCGTCATGGTGATCTGACTGGCCTGGGCGTTCCCCTCCACAAGGAGCGTTCTCATATCGGCCCGAGCCGCATAGAGGCCCGAGGTCAGGCCTCCGGGTCCACCTCCCACGATAATAATATCATAGGTATCATTCGGTATCTGTATATCGGCCACGAAGTTCCCCTTCCTTTAGAGTGTGCCGGTTAGTTTAGTCACCTTTCCCGTTTTGTCAAGCGCCAAGCAGCGTAGCGGTTTCAAACCGCTTTCTAAGGCTACGTCTTACGCCAAGGCAAATAACATCGGCAATAATACTTGCTCCTATTTCAATCCAAGCTCGCCGCTCAAAATTCCAGCGACAAACCTTCCTTCATCGTTCTCCCCCGCGACCAACTGGCGAATACGTCCCAGGGTTTCAGATTCACATCCCGCATTCTGGGCGGCTTTCATGGTATAATCGTAGGCCTCCAGGACATCCAAGCCGGTGATATCGTACCCGTAGCCCTCCACAAGCCACCGCAACGCGGTTACCCCCGCCTCGACTGCAAATAGTGGTTTGGTTTCAGCCATGTCCCTGGCTGCCCGGGTAAGAGTCGTGGGCTCGCAGGGGGTGCGATTAGCCAGTTCAATCGCCTCATCATACAGACCAGCCGACTTGGCCGCAGCAAACCATTTACCTTCATGGCCCGGCGTATCGGCGACAAGATCTTCTAAGATATCCTCAGGTCCCTTGTCAGGATATTTCTTGATAATGGCGCGAAAGGTCCCAAGATAGGTGTTTTTCTGATTAGACTCAATCGCATAGCGCCTGTAGGCCTCCTCGGCCATACCACTTGTCAGCAAGATTTCTTCACAGACCTCGCTGATCATAAAATCCGGTTCGTTCAGTCCGCGGGAATCCTCGGCAAAGCGGAGAGCTTCCGCCTTTTTGCCCATTGCCAGAAGGGCTTTCACACCCCATTCCCGGTCTTGCCAAAACTTATAGGACGTAAGTTCGAGCAGTGACATGATTTCGGCATTTCGTCCGGCTTTGAGCAGCGCACTCAGACACGCCGAAGTCCCCTTGAAATAGGTTCCCATACCGGGCCCTGCCCCCCACGTCATCCGCACCGCATCAACAAACTCATCGGCCCAGTATGAGGCGCGTTCGGGAGTGACACACAGATCACCCCAGTAATCGGGGAGCATCTCAATGTAAGGAATATCATCAGATTCCACTGCCTCCCAGAGGCGTTCCAGCCATTTATCACGAACGTTGTCCTCAGCCGGGGCCCTGGCGATAATCGGAACCAGTCTATTGATGGCGCCATTGACCGCCGCGCCTATCGCGCCGGATGAACTATCCACCTGCTCAATGGCAGGTGAGATCTTTTCGAAAAACAACACCCCCCCTTCGCCACCCAGAACAGGATCCTTGCGGGCCACTTTCTTGATTTCAGAAACGGCCTCCTTGATACGCTTGATCGCCGTTTGGCTTCTCCACCCAAAGGCATGCCGCCTGAAACGGGCGCGAAAGGTCCATATATGTTTTGTGTCGGAAGGCATCTCTGTCAGCGCCTCTCTTTCGCTCTTGGTTTTTGGTCCAGGTCATTCCTCGATATCGTCCCAGGTCAGATCGCAAAATTGATCCAGGAGTGTCTTCTTTTTCGGCATTGATGTAATAATCCTTTTTTGTAAAGTGTTTGGCGTCCAGCGCCGGTGTCCGGTATGGGCAAAGTGTCTCTCCTGTTCATACCTTTCAATGCCCACCGGGTCCCGGTGCCTGCGATACGTAGGTGCACCCGGCCGCCAGACCGGCCAAACTCATTTGTTCGGATACCTGATTATGAGGAATTAATAGATAGGTCCAGGGTTTGCCGCCATAAGCCTTCGCGTGAACGGTTGCATGTTCACACCACACCAATGCCGCATCCGCCTTTGACTGGACAACGTCATCTGAAATTTCGGAGGCGCGCTTGGGCTCGCAGAGAAACTTCCCCGTTGCAGTCTCGACGACAAAATCCGGTTCATATGATTCATCGTGGCTGTAATGAATCTGAAAATCGCCCTTGGCGGGTTTGAACCACTTGAGCACATCCTCGTCGTTCTCGAGAATCCCGGCAAAACGCCGCTCCGGATCGGAGTCAAATTTCTGTGCCGGATACAAGCATTTCTGAAATCCGCCGAAGATCATGCTCGTGATTCTATTCTTCTCGCCATCCGGGATCGGCGTCCTGAAGTCACGAACCGCTTGATCCGCGCCAGCCGTGCAAGTGCTCGGGCGCAGGGTCCGATATCCCTTGGTAACATGCGCCTCATAAGACGCAGCCGTCTCCTTGAAATTGTTCTGCATTTGAGAGTGGATGAGGTTTACAAGAGATTGCTGGTGATATTGCAGCACATTCACCACGTCATCCTCTTCGCTCAGATAGGAGCGCAGGTGTACAACGACCTGAGTCGCCAGTTTGTAAAGCAACGCCGCGTGATCATCATAGTTGATATCATTGAAATCTCTCAACCCGCGCACCAGGTAATCTTCCGGCCGTTTCTCCTCGACCACGCCCGATCCATCGTGAAGTTTGTATCGCTGCATATCGTGCAGGTGCTGAATCAGAATGTCCTGCGCCACCGGCTGCAGGTTGATGTTTCTGGTGTCCAGATCAAAACCTTCATATCCGGCGGCTACCTCGCCTTTCGGCACGACCACGATTTTGGGGACGTCGATGGAGAGGTTCTGATACAGCGCCGTGGTATACTTCACCACGTTTGCGATAATATCTTTTCCAAGGCTGTCGTATAGAAGCCCGAGCTTGGGCCGGGTGATCTCCTCAACCTTCTTGACGATTTCCTTCTGAATCTCCGCATCCTGAAGTTGGTCGCTGCTACGCAGGCGTTCATACTGCCGTATGACCCGGGACGTTGCCTTTGCTATTTCCTGACCTTCCGCGTGCTCTCCTTCTCCAACCTTCGGCAGGGTCGACGAGACAATCTTCTCAAAGATGGATTCGATGATCATCGCCTTCTTACCCGCATCGGGGATATCCTTTCCAATGATTACGCCGGTGCGGATGATCGAGGTCGGATCGTTGGCGTGATCGATGATCTCCTGAAACCTGTCGTGCGACACGATGGTCAGGCGGTCCACGGCTGGAACGCCCACCCTCTTGCCGTATGGCAGGCGCAGCCCCCGACCGATAGATTGCTCCACCAGGGTCCGGGAGTTCGCGGCCCGCAGGGGGACGATGGTGTAGAGATTTGTGACGTCCCAGCCCTCTTTGAGCATATTAACGTGGATGACAACCTCGACCGAATTGTCCGGGTTTTCAACGTTCAGCAATTGCTCGACGACCTCGTCTTTCTCTTCGCCGCGTATATTGGAATGAACGGTGATCACCTTGCCCTTGTATCGTCCCTCGAAAAAATCATCATTCTCCATAACCTGCTGCAACGCATTGGCGTGTGTTGTATCCTGCGCCACAACCAGCATGAAAGGCTTGACAATCGACTTGCCATTGTTTCGAGCGTATACCTCCAGCTCGACCTTCGTGTCCTCATGAATCCGCACACCGTCTTCGAGCTTGACCTTTTCCAGACCCTCGGCCGAGTAATTTGCGGCCTCGAAGTTCTCGCGCGTTGCCACCGCCGGTTCTTTCACAAAGCCATCGGTCATCGCACTGCTGAGGGGATAAGTGTAAATCACGTTTTTGAAAGGATCTGAGCGCTGGCCAAGCTCCACCTGAGGTGTCGCAGTCAGCTCCAGCCCAAGGATGGGATTCAACTCGTTGATCGCCCGCACACCCGCGCTGGCCCGGTAGCGATGGGATTCGTCCATCAGCATCACCAGGTCATCCAACCCGGCGAGGTAGTCGAAATAACTCTGCCCGATGTATTCGCTGAGGCGTTTGATGCGCGGGCTCTTGCCGCCCCGTACCTCGCTGTTGATCTTCGAGATATTGAAGATGTTGATGTGAATGGAATCGGGATTCCCGAAAAGATCGCCCCCCCTCATGCCGCGCCCGCTCTCGTAGTTATCACCGGTGATGATATCCGGCGGGTTGACCGCGAACTCGGAGATGCCCTGAAAGACATACTTCGATGTATTCGGCGTAAAGTCCGCTATCAGTTTATTGTAGATCGTCAGGCTCGGCGCGAGAACGAAGAAATGCCGGATGCCCTCGCTCAAGTAGAGGTAACTGATAAAGGCCCCCATCAATCGGGTCTTGCCGACACCCGTGGCGATGGCAAAGCACAGGGAAACAAAATCACGTTCGAAATCTTCTACCGTCGCGAATTCGGTCTTGATCGTTTCCAGCGCATGGGCGGTGTCGCTGCCCTTTTCAAGCGAGATGATCTCGCATATGCGGGCCAGAATCTCCAGCGAATCTCGCTGCGGGGGGCGCAGACTCAGACGATTGCTGATGGCGTTGACCTGTTGAATGCTCATTTTGAACCCTCCCAGCAAACCGACAAGAATTTCTTAATAGGTGCCTCCGGGTGCAGCTTCATTCATCCTCTGGCCCTTCTTGCATGAAATCGAACAGGGTTGCCTGGGCAGGGTTGTCCCTGCCGAATTTCCTCCGTGGCTTCGCGGGCCTGTCCTCAGTCGGATCTTCCGACACCGGCGGGGCCTGGGGGAGATTCTGGGTCTCCAGGCTGTAATCGTCGTGGCCCCATTCGCATTTCTTCAAAACCGCCTTGGGTATCTTCTTGATGGTCAGGTTGTGAAACTGGGCCGGATCGCACCGGAAAGCGGAGCAGCAGATGAGCAGACTGCGCTCCGGCCCGACCTCATCGCTGAGCCGGTTCAACATTTCCCTGTTCATGAACTGGGTGGTCACGTAGAGAAAATCCGTCTCCGTGCTCTTACCCTGCATCCAGTAGATATCTTCACTGGGTGCGTACTCGAACCCCTCCAGCTTGCACATGGCCTCGGCCAGCATGGCCGCGTTGAACTCGGAGTTGATGACCGGATTGCCCCACTGGTCTTCGACGATCAGCGACGGTCCCAGCCGATAATAACGGAACCCGCCGCCGCCCTTCCAGTTTACGGCCTTGGTTATGCCGCCGGGGTCTTCACCGTCTATGACCTTTTTCATCCGTGGGATAATGTGCGAATGACAGTGTTCGCCCAACTCCACCATGATCCAGCGTCGCCCCATCTTGTGGGCGACGGCGCCAGTCGTGCCGGACCCGGCGAAGGAATCGAGGACGAGATCGCCGGGGTTGGTGGCTATCGACACAATTCTTTGGATAAGTCTTTCCGGTTTGGGGGTAAGAAAGGGATCATCATCTGCAAATATTGTAAGTATCTCCTTCTTGGCTTGCTCGTTGTCACCCGCATCCTTGGCCTCCCACCACGTCATAGGAACAAGCCCTTTCTCTTCTCCCATGAACTGCTTTATGCGCGGTCGTCCTATTCCATCTGAAGGGAAGTAGACACGATTATCCTTCAAGTATTGCCTAAAAATAGGCTCTGTAGCCGCCCAACAACGACCCTTCGGTGGTTTTACAATAGTTCCCGCAGAAGTCGTAATGTCGTACATTTGGTTTGGACGAAACCCTTGTGCACTAAAAGGAATTGACCTCCATAGTCCCCGTGGGTCATTGTCTGGATTGGTGTATCCTATGTCCCGAGAGGGGAAACGATTCCGTATATTTTTCCAGTGCAGGGCACCTCTTGTTGCGTATAGGAGAATATGATCGTGAGATGAACCTACGGCTGCCCTGTTCTCCCTTGAGGTTCTTTTTTGCCAAACAACATTTGCCACAAAATTCCCTCGCCCAAACACCTCATCACACAAAACCTTCAGATAATGCGCCTCATTGTCGTCAATCGTGATCCATAGAGAGCCGTCATCGGATAGCAGCCGCCTGATTATCTCCAATCGGTCGCGCATCAGGCTGAGCCAGATGGAATGCTCCAGCCCGTCGTCGTAGTGCGTGAAGGCACTGCCGGTATTGTAGGGCGGATCGATAAAGATGCACTTTACCTTTCCCGTAAATTCCTGCTCCAGCGCCTTGAGCGCCAGCAGGTTGTCACCAAAGATCAGGTGGTTATCGAAGATGTCACCTTCGCTATGACGTTGTGCCGCGTGGTATGACTTCTCCGGGCCTTCAATCAGGATTCTCGGCTCCAGCCTGGGCCGATTCTCCTTTCCGATCCACGTCAGTTCGAGTTTTGTTTTCTTGTTGGCCATTTAATTTATTCTTCTTCCGTCTGTTGCAAACGTTTCCCCGCATCGGTCAGCCGGTACTTCTGCAAACGGCTGTTGGGTTTGTCGGGAATGGTGTATTCAATGAGCTTTCTGTCCAACAACTCTTTGATCATGCGCTTAAAGGCCCCCGTTTTGCTTTTTAACTCTATGTTTTCAGACAGTTCTTTCGCGGAAAGAGGCCCTTTCGCAAGGGCTTGAAGAATAGCCCCCGACTGGGCCCCCGACTGGGCCCCCGACTGGGCCCCTGACTCCACCCCTGATTGGGTCGAGTCTGTCTGCCGGGTCTCAAAATCAGGGCTTTTGACAATTATCCTGAAGATGTCGCCTTCGACTAACTCGGGATCACTTCCGCCATAGGCCTTGCCATATTTCATCAGGTTGCGCACACCGGAACCGAGTTCATCTGCCCGGTGAATCTCCCGGAAAAAAGCGCCAATCACCGGATTCTTCGGGAATGGCGTGAATGTGGCCGGGTTGAGAACCCCGAAGCCGTTAGATTTATTGCCGTTTTCGGTGCGAACCTGTCCACGCTCGATAATGAGCTTGGCCGGAAAGGCATTCGTATATTCCCGGTGGATCAGGATGTTGGAGGCTACTTCGCGAAAGATCGCGTCGCGTATACTGATGCGATCCATTCCCTCCAGGAAAAATGGATCGGGCAGGTGTTTTTGGACAAAGGCAATAATCCGATCATAACTCTCAATCAGGTTGGTGCGAACCAGATCCCGGTCATCGTAACGGTCCAGGTTGACCTTGCGCAAGATCAGATCCGTACGGTGATGCGGCACCGTTGAAAGGATGAGCTGATCGGTACCAAGCAGAAGAATGCCGGCGAGGGTAACACCGCTCTTTCCGGTTTCGGTATCGGTCTGGTAGAGCTGGGCGCTTTGAATCAGATCCAGGTCGTCCATCTGCGACCAGGGGTGGCCGGCAGTCGAGACTCCGGCCAGTTTACGACAGCGAGCTATCAAATCGGCCCGCAAGTCGCTCAGCCCAACATGGGGATACACCTTATTCTCCGTGTAGGTGGTCTGTTTGCGATGGTAAAGGCCCGCAACCTGCGTGGTATGGTCTGTAATATCCAGATCACCGTCTTCATTCCGGTCAAAGATGCGACTATTGCAGCGGTGGACCTGCGAATTTTCTGGAACATAAATGTGCAGGATCGTTTTCCCTTCTATCTCAACCTCATCGATTGACAAATAGGCAGGGGGATGGAGTTTCTGCGGATTGTTTATGGCCGTTACAAAATCTTTTTTGATCTGCTCCAGGCAATCAGGGCCAACTCCGGTCACCGCTCCGGCATCACTCACTCCAAGCAGCAGGTCTCCACCGTGACGGTTGAGAAAGGCGCAAACAGTCTCATAAACATCCCGGTTAAGGGTGCACCGGCACTCCTTGAATTCAACGGAAATACCTTCGCCCTGTTGTATCAGCGCTTTGAGATCAGCCATCGGTATCCTAGTTAGGTTTGCCATGGACCTGACTTACAGGCTCATTCAGATAACCCGTTATAAACAGGAACAAAATATATCAGGCGAAGGTCTATTGTCAAGCATTACACACGAACCGGACCCCGGATCGCCCCAACGGCGCAGTTCTTTTTTTCGCTTCCGGTCAGATCTCACCCCTTGATGCACCCGACGGCCCTGAGCCGCGCGACCTTTGTGGACAAGCCGGCCCGATGGACCACATTCACCACTCCTTCTATATCCTTGTATGCCTCGGGCATCTCTTCGCTCAGGGTCTTTTTACCCGCAGCCATTACGATAACCCCCCGATCGGCCATCTCGGCGGTGATCGAGCGGTTCCGGCTCGCCTTCATCGCCCTGTTGCGACTCATCACCCGCCCTGCGCCATGGCAGGTACTCCCGAACGTCTCCTCGAGGGCCCTGTCTGTCCCCGCGAGCACATATGATCCGGCCCCCATGTCTCCTGGTATCAGGACCGGCTGCCCTACCTCGCGGTACAGATCCGGCAGGGCGGGGTGCCGGGGGGGCAGTGCTCTCGTGGCACCCTTGCGGTGAACGCACACCCTTTTTTTCGTGCCCCCTATCTCAAACTCTTCCACCTTTGCGATGTTGTGGCACACATCGTAGACCAGCCTCATCCCTATGTCGCGTGGAGAGCGCTGCAGGGTTTCCTCAAAGGTCTGTGCCGTCCAGTGCATCAGTACCTGTCTGTTCGCCCAGGCATAATTTGCAGCGCAGGCCATGGCAGCCATGTATTCCTTCCCCTCATCCGAGGTAAGATATGCACAGGCCAGTTGCCGGTCGGGGAGGGGAAAGTCCAGCGCGCTTTTGTGCTTGACCATCCGCGCGAGAAAGTCGTCGCATACCTGATATCCGAAACCCCGTGACCCGGTGTGAATGGCGACGGCAACCTGGCCTTCGGCGGTCAATCCGAATGCAGAAGCGACGCGCCGGTCGAAGATTTCCCCCACAACCTCTATTTCCAGAAAGTGGTTTCCGGAACCCAGGGTCCCCAGCTGTCTCCTCCCCCGTTCGAGGGCCCGGTCACTCACGCAGCCAGGGTCTGCCCCTTGCATGGCCCCTCCGTCTTCGGTCGTGGCCAGATCCCCCTCTGAGCCGAAGCCACGGTTGACCGCCCATGCGGCTCCCTGGCGCAGCACCTTCTTTTCTTCAGCCACCGAAAGTCTCAGGGCGCTTTCGGAACCCACACCGGCGGGGATGTTCCTGAAGAGGGCGATGACAAGCTCTCGCACCTTATCCTTGATTTCATTGAACTGGAGATTGGTCGCCATCAGGCGAACACCGCAGTTGATGTCATACCCCACCCCTCCGGGCGAGATGATCCCCTCCTCCATGTCGAAGGCCGCGACACCGCCGATGGGGAACCCATACCCCCAGTGAATATCGGGCATTGCCAGCGAATGGCCGATGATCCCCGGGAGGTGCGCCACATTGGCAACCTGCCTCAGGCTTTCGTCCGTGGCCATCGCCTTTATCATTTGTTCATCGGCATAGATGATTCCGGGGACCCGCATCCCCCCTACAGGAGGTATGATCCAGCGAAACTCATCAAGCCGTTCGATTGTGATATCAGACATCGCAGATAATCCTCCCGGTCCAGCCCTGCACGGTTGTGCGTATCTCCGCCCGGTGGTAGGTGACCGCCTTTATCTCTACATCCATCGTGTGCCGGCCGTGCGCGAAGGGTTCCCCTGTTGCTGCTGCGCGCAGGTGACACCCGTCCATCTCGGCGATCACACATTCCTTCAGCAGCCAGCCCTCGCCGTTGCAAAGATACAGGACCTCTCTGAGAAAATTGACCAGCACCTCCTCCCGGTCACCCCCTTCGGCGGCAATCTCCCGCTCTTCCCTGCCCCGCACATGACGTCTGTCGGTCATGATATCAGAAAGGGCGAGGGCGGCATTTCGAAAGAGGTCCCTCTCGTCTGTCCCGTATATCTCCACCCCGAGATCGGCTGTATGCTCGAATATCCGGTAGGTAGGGCGCGGTGCTTGAATTACATCTTTGGTCATAGGGGACACCCGTCGTTTCCCGAGGCATCGTCGGGGTTAAGTGGATTGCCATCAATAATGAGATCTGCTACACTTCGCACGTCAGAAACGTATCATACAGATTAGGAGCATCAATGAAAACAAGTAATGTTTATATACCGGAATACTTGGAGCGAATAGTCAAACGGCACGCACGGGATCTCTCGACCGCCGTCGAAGAGGACCTTGCGGCATTGTATGCCTTGCTTACCGCGACCGGTGAAGAGATGGAGGGGTATTTTACCGGGAAGGAAATGTCCCTCCTCTGTGAGGTCTTCAAAAACGATGAGTTCGACTCGGCGCGGGTCCGGGAATGGCCGGCTCTCCTCACCTGGGATCTGGAAGACGTCGAAAAATGCGAGAAGATCAGCGCGCTATTTAAGACAAACGCGGATGTCCTGATTGAAAAGCTGGAGATGCTCACCCCCCTGCAGGCCCTGTGGCTTCTCCACACCATCAGAAAATCTGGCGATACAGAGACCGGCGCTCACACCGCTTGATCCTACTTTCCCAGAAGTCCTTTTATCTTGTCCCCAAATGCCTTTACCTGTTGTTCGGCTTCTTTTCCTGTAGCCTGCCCCGTCACCACCTTTTTTGTCTCCTCAAGGGCCGATTCCAGTTGCTTGAGCTGGCTATCGAGGGCATGCATTGTATCGGAGGCCGTGATCTTTTCGTACAGCGCTACAAATATCTCCCTGGCGGCCTCAGCCGGCGTCGCGCCTCCCCTTTCCTGACCTATGTTTGTGAGGTGTATCTTCGGCAGTGGTACGGTTATCTCTGTTCCCCCGAGCATAGTCGTGGTCAAGGTAACCTTTCCGTCTCTGATGATAATATCCCGTATGATTATCTTTTTCCCTTCACTTCTTTCCCCTGTATCCGTTTCTCCGGTTTTCTCTCCGGATTCCTTTCCCGACCCCGCTTTCTCTTTGATATTGTTCAGGATGGTTTGGAAATTGTCGGTCCCGCCCTTTCTTTCATAGGTAATGTCAGGAGAATTCACCTCGATCTTTTCAATGATGATTGGATCCGAGGTCAACGATTTTTCATCCACGTCAACATAGATGGATCCAACCTCCAGGGCCTTCGGTTGCGTAAAGGTGCCGGGGTTCCCAAGATAGAATCCCCTGATCTCGGCCCGCCCGGAGAACAGGGAGACATCCACATCCGAAAGATGGACCTCCGTCTTTGTTATGTCCGGACCATAGATGTTGACGGCGGTCTTGATAATGGACCCGAGATTACAGACAACGGCCACCAGTAACCCGGCGATAATGATAATAACAACAGCGATACCTATCATCACCTTTTTTTTCATGATCAGCTACCTCCTTTATGTTCAGGCAGGGCTTCCTATGGACTGACTGGAGCCCGTCCCTATCAATCTTTCTTCAGCGTGTATAGGTGCGAGATACCCATCAGAAAGGAGCGCGATTCGATCATCGTAAATCCCCGCTCTTCAAGGAGTGGTAAGAGTACGTCAGGTGGGAGAAAGTCTATAACGGAATCTCGCAGGTATCGGTATGCCTGGGTACTTCCGGAAATAATACCTCCAATTATGGGAAGAACGTATTTAAAATAGGTGAAGTATATCCTTCTGAAAAACCGGTTTGGGGGTAAGGACAGTTCAAGGATCGCTATCATGCCCCCTTTTTTGATAATGCGAAACAATTCATCGAAACACCTGTCGAGCCTGGAGACGTTCCGTATGCCAAAGGCAACCATCACACAGTCAAAGGTTTCATCCCGAAAGGGAAGGGTGACGGCGTCTCCATTGATCAGGAAATACCGGTTCGCATCCACATATCTTCTGGCTTTCCGGGCCGCCTGCTCAAGCATCCCTGCCGAAAGGTCAATCCCCACGACTCTGCTTTTCGTGTCACGAAGGGCGCCGAGGGCCAGGTCGCCTGTCCCCGTCGCAATATCCAATACCAGGGCGTCTCCCTCAATACCCAAGGATTGTACCGTCTTCTTTCTCCAATACCGGTCGACGGAAATCGAGAGTATCTTGTTCAACCTATCGTAGGAAGGGGCTATACGGTCAAACATATCCCCTATAATCGCCGGTCGTTTATCCACTCTCTCTATCACTTCCAACCCTGACCCCGATAGACGGGATAAGTCCCACTAAAGGGGATACGTGCGATAACGAAGTTGCTTTCTACGAGAAAGTAACTTCTATCTTACTAATGCGTTAACGAAATTATTCCCTGCGGAAAAACGCAGAAACTAATTTCTAACTTACTAAAGAGCATGGCTGCGGGAGATGCAAGAACACCGAGGCCCCTGTTAAAAGTCAAAGGGATCCGACTCCGGGACGGGCAGTTCCTCGTCCATATCCGGATCTTCGCGTTCCACCCGGGCCAGTCCTACCAACTGCTCTCCATCAGCCAGATCTATCAGCTTGACTCCCTGGGTGCTTCGGTGCAGGAGGGAAACCTCGTTCACGCCAAGCCGTATGATGTTTCCCGTATTGCTGATCAGCATAATATCCTCATCGCCGGTCACCTGTTTTATCCGTGTAACAAACCCCACCTTGGGTGTTGTTTTAAGGTTAATAATGCCCTTTCCACCCCGTGACTGAAGCCGATATTCCGAAATCTCCGTTCTCTTGCCGAAGCCCTTGTCTGAAACGGCCAGGATGGAATTGCTGTCCCTGAGCACTTCCATACCGACCACTTCATCGTCCTTTGCTATCCTGATTCCCGTGACGCCCCGGGCCGTTCTCCCTATGGGCCGAACATCTCTCTCATTGAACCGTATTGCGTTGCCCTTCCTGGCGCCGAGAAAGATGTCCTGGTCGCCGTTTGTCTGTTTTACATCGATCAGCTCATCCCCCTCGTCGAGGGTCAGCGCAATGATGCCACCGGATCGGGGATTGGAATAGGCGATGAGATCCGTCTTTTTGATAATCCCCCGCCTGGTCGCCATGATGACAAACTTACCCGGGATAAATTCTTTGACGGGGAGGACGGCCGTAATCTTCTCCTCCTGCGCTACCCCTATCAGATTGACAATCGCCTTCCCCTTTGCGGCCCGTCCCGCCTGCGGAATCTGGTATATCTTCAGCCAGTATATACGCCCCATATTGGTAAAAAACAGGATATGACTATGTGTAGAGGCTATAAACATCCTCTCTAGAAAATCGTCTTCCTTCGTCCCCATACCGACCTTGCCGCGACCTCCACGGTGCTGGCTCCGGTAAAGACTGGCCGGATTTCTTTTTATGTAGTTCTGGTGTGATATGGTCACCACCATATCCTCTTCTACGATCATATCCTCAATCCCGATATCGGTACTGCTCAGGACGATTTCCGTTCTCCTCGCATCCCCGTAGCGTTTCAGTATATCCTCCAGCTCTCCTACAATGATATCCAAAACCTTCTGGGAGTCTGCAAGGATTCCCTCCAGCTCCTTCACAAGAGCCGATATCTCGATATGCTCTTCACGTATCTTGTCGCGCTCCAGGCCAGTCAGCCTCTGCAGCCTCATCTCCAGTATAGCCTTGGTCTGTTCTTCACTCAGACCGAACCTAGCCATCAGTTCTTCGGCTGCCGTCTTCGCGTTTTCGGACGCCTTGATAACGGCGATGACCTCATCAATATTGTCGAGGGCTATGATAAGCCCTTCCAGGATATGCAGCTTTTCCCTGGCCTTGGCCAGTTCAAACATCGTCCTTCTGATCACGATTTCTTTTCTGAAATCAACAAACTTAACCAGGATTTCTTTAAGGTCCATCAGTCGAGGCTGTCCCCGGTCAATGGCCAGCATGATGATACCGAACGTCGATTCCATCTGGGTGTGCTTATACAGCTGGTTGAGAATAACCCCCGACATCTCGTCCCGTTTGAGATCGATGACGACTCTCATCCCTTCCCGGTCCGATTCGTCTCTCAGGTCGGCTATACCGCTGATCTTCTTTTCCTTTACCAGGTCCGATATCTTTTCTATCAAATGTGCCTTGTTCACCTGGTAGGGAAGTTCCGTAATGACGATGCTCTCCCTGTCGTTTCTCGAGTTTCGTTCTATGATGGCACGCGCCCTGACTTTGATGATGCCACGCCCCGTACGGTAGGCGGAGACGATCCCGTCCCGGCCGTTGATAAATCCGGCCGTCGGGAAGTCAGGTCCCTTGATGAATGCCATGAGATCGTCGACCGAAAGTTCGGGGTTATGAATGAGCTCAATGATCCCATCAATCAACTCGGTCAGATTATGGGGGGGTACATTGGTTGTTAAACCAACCGCTATGCCCGATGACCCGTTGAGGAGAAGGGTTGGAATCCTGGCGGGCAGCACCACCGGTTCTTGAAGAGAGCCGTCGTAGTTCGGAATAAAATCAACGGTATTTTTATCGAGGTCCGTGAGCAGTTCATCCGCCAGTTTCTCCATCCTGATCTCGGTATACCGCATGGCGGCCGGCGGATCTCCGTCAACGGACCCAAAATTTCCCTGGCCGTCAATGAGCGGATACCGCATGGAAAAATCCTGCGCCATCCTGACGACGGTATCATACGCAGCCGTGTCACCATGGGGATGATATTTACCGATAATATCACCCACGATCCTCGCGGATTTTTTATAGGGCTTGTTCCATCTGTTTCCAAGATCAGACATGGCATACAACGCCCTGCGGTGCACCGGCTTCAATCCGTCCCTGATGTCGGGAATTGCGCGGCCTACAATTACGCTCATCGCGTATTCCATGTAGGACTTTTTCATCTCACTTTCTATTGTTACCGGTATATTTCTCTGGAACAACTGATCCATAATTCTTCAAGACCTTTCTACCTGTTAAAATATAATATTCCCTGTATCGCTTGCCCCTATTACACCCCCCATAAGGGCACTTTTAAGTAAGAAGGGTGTAAACATCTCTTACACATACCTGCTACCTTACACACAAAAGAGCATCGGTCAGGAGAGGGTGTGGAAATGCCCTTCACTGTCTCTAAGACGATACGTTATACGTCAAGATTTGAGACATTGAGCGCATTTTCAAAGATGAAGTTCTTGCGCGGTTCAACCTGGTCTCCCATCAACGTCGTAAAAATTTCGTCGGCGGCCACAGCGTCTTCTACCTTCACTTGGAGAAGGGTCCTCCTCTCCGGGTCCATCGTGGTCTCCCACAACTGTTCCGGGTTCATCTCCCCAAGGCCTTTGTATCGTTGTATAGACAGCCCCTTTTGTCCCGTCTGAATCACGTAATCTATCAGTGCCCTCATGTTCTCAAGCTGTTTCTCCCGCCTCACATCATCGGCGTCCGTTTCCACGATGGTGTAGGGAGCTTCTCCGAGAGGGCTGATCTGGTTTATATGAACCTTGGCCTCTGTAAATTTCGGCATATTGAATATGTCTTTATCTATCCATGTTGTATGGTCCTGTCCATTTTGCTTCAAACGGAAAAATAACTTATGCCCGCCATGCTCTACATCCGCCTCGGCCCAGCACGAGACAACCCGTTTACCAATCGCCTGGCTGATCCTTTTGCCTGTCTTTGAGAGCACGTCATCGTCCCCAAAATCTTGTTTGGAAAAGACCGGATCCCCTGCCAACAACCGGATAATTTCTTCGTCCTTGCCGCTATTGTGAAATTTTTTCAGTATGGCATCAAGCCGGATGCCCTTTTTTATCAGGCCCAGCAGTTTGGCTCCCGTGATAATGTTTCCCTCGCCGGTCACAACTTTGACCTTTTCCACCCCGCTCGTGAGGATATACTCATCCATTTCCTCTTCGCTGCTGATATACCACTCCTTTTTCTTGTGCGTGATCCTGAAGAGGGGGGGTTGGGCTATATAGAGATAGCCTCGATCAATCATTTCCCGCATATATCTAAAAAAGAATGTTAAAAGCAGGGTTCGAATGTGGGCACCATCAACATCCGCATCAGTCATGATGATAACCTTATGGTAGCGAAGTTTGGTTATATTATAATCTTCTTCCCCTATCCCGGCCCCAAGAGCCGTTATAATGACCTTTATCTCGTTATTGTTGAGCATCTTGTCAAGGCGTGCCTTTTCCACATTCAACACCTTCCCCCGAAGCGGCAGAATGGCCTGATTACTCCTGTCTCTCCCCTGTTTAGCAGAGCCACCCGCTGAATCTCCCTCAACGATATACACTTCACTCCGTGCCGGATCTTTCTCCTGACAATCCGCCAATTTCCCGGGAAGAGAGGTGACTTCAAGCGCGCTTTTTCTCCGCGTCAGCTCCCGCGCCTTCCGTGCGGCATCCCGTGCTCGTGCCGCGTCAATGGACTTCGAGACGACCTGCCGTGCGATAGCGGGGTTCTCTTCGAAATAGTTCCCAAGCTTATCATACACCACTGCCTCCACCAGGCCTTTGACTTCGCTGTTACCGAGCTTCGTCTTTGTCTGCCCTTCAAACTGGGGTTGCGACAATTTAACACTGACCACACAGCCTAAACCTTCCCTGACATCTTCGCCCTTCAGGGATGTCTTGTCGTTTTTCCCTATTCCGCTGCTGGTAATGTAGTTGTTGATCACCCTCGTAAGGGCGGATCGGAACCCGATCATATGCGTTCCGCCCTCGGTGGTGTTTATGCTGTTGGCATACGAAAAAACATTTTCCATATACCCTTCGTTGTATTGAAGGGCGAGTTCCACGGAGCAGTCATCCTTTTCGCCATTGATGTAGATCGGCTTGTTGTGAAGGACCTTTTTATTTCTGTTAAGATACTCAACAAATGAAACGATCCCCCCCTTATAGAAGAATTCATTTTTTTTGTCGGTTCTCTCATCGTCGATAATGATCTTGATTCCCCGATTTAAAAAGGCAAGCTCTCTTAGGCGATTTGAAAGAACATCAAAACTGAAATCAATTTCCTCAAAGATCTCCTCATCCGGCATAAAGGTTATTTTCGTCCCCTTTCTTTTGGTTTTTCCAACCTCTTCAAGGGGTTGGGTGGGGATACCCTTTTTATACGATTGTCTATACACCTTTCCGTCTCTACGCACCTCCAGTTCAAGATATGCAGACAGGGCATTCACAACGGAAACACCTACTCCATGAAGACCGCCTGATATCTTATAACTGTCGTTGTTAAACTTTCCTCCCGCGTGGAGCTTAGTCAGCACCACCTGGGCCGCAGACACTTTTTCCTTCTTGTGCATGTCTACGGGGATACCCCTTCCATTATCTTCGACCGTAACGCTGTTATCAACACGGATCTTCACCTGTATTAAATCGCAATACCCGGCAGACGCCTCATCCACACTATTATCCACCACCTCATAGACCAGATGATGAAGCCCCTCCTTGCTGGTACTGCCTATATACATGGCAGGCCTTTTCCTGACAGCCTCGAGGCCGTCAAGAACTTTTATACTATCCGCACTATATGAAGTTTCCACTCCTGTTTAATCTAATCCTTTCTCTGTTCTGAGTTTTATCGGCATCACGACACACATATAGGCATCGCTTCCGGAAGATTTCACAACACCGGGACCATCGCCGCTTCTCACTTCAAACGAAACGGTATCTCCATCAACGTGGTCAACGGCATCTATAAGGTACCGAACACTGTACCCTACCTCCAACCGTTCTCCATCGTAGGATACATCAATTTCATCCTTTGCCTCACCAACATCCGGGTTCGTAGAGGTTAAAACCATTCTATTATCATATACTTCTATCTTCACTCCACTGAACTTCTCTGTTGACATAACACTCATACGTTTTAGAGAGCGTAATATATGATCCTTATCGAGTTTGACCACTACTCCATTTTCGGTTGGTATTACTCTCTTATAATCAGGATACTCCGAGTTAATAAGACTGACCCTTAATACCGTATCCTGCTTTTTCACCACACAGACACCGGCCGTCACACATATTTCAACAGCATCACCCATTTCAACCAGTCTCCTAATCTCAGAGACTCCCTTCCGCGGTATGATGACGCCTGGAATAGTAAGTGTATTATCCCCTTCACCTTCTAAAGGCATATTCGCAATCGATAATCTATGTCCATCAGTGGCCACCACGACAACCTTTCCATTTATTATCTCAAAGAAAACCCCATTAAGGTTCGGTCTCATCTCGTCCTGAGAGATCGCAAAGAATGTCTTTTCAAAAACATTTTTTAAAACATCACACGATAGTCCCATAGACGCCATATCTTCAATATCCGAAACCTCAGGAAAATCTTCAGTAGAAAGTCCCGGCATCTTATATATAATCTTGCCGCATGTCACATTTACCCAGTTATTTTCCAGAACCTGAAAATGAATCACATCCCCCTCTATTTCTCTGACCATTTCAAATAATTTTCTTGCTCCAACCGTGATCTCTCCCGGAGCAATAACTGTAGCTTCATAGTACGATGTTAAACCGACATCTCGGTCGGTAGCAACTATCCTGATCCTTTCATTTTGTGTTCTAATGAGAATATTATTGAGAATCGGAAGGGTTGTCCTCCTCTCTACAATACTTAAAGTTTTTTGAATGCCCTCTAGAAAAACAACTCTCTCAATAGAAAATTCCATATGGTCACCTATTCTTTAAAAAATATTTAATTAAAAAATATAGTAGTAATAGTAGGACCTGTTGATATGTTGAAAGGTATATATAACCAAACTACATTATTAACTATATTATCATATATTCTACTTTATAACCTGTTAATACCCGGTGTTTAAAATCATCTCTATCTCTTCCACAATTTTTCTTACTTCAAAATCCTTTTCGATTATTTTTTTAATCTTATTATTTGAGTAAATAACCGTTGAATGATCTCTTCCGCCCACCTTTTCACCTATATCAGGAAATGAGTTATTAGTCATTTTTCTAGAAAGATACATTACTATCTGACGTGCGAGCACAAGATTTTTATTCTTTTTAGGAGATCGTATATCACCTACCTTAATATTAAATTTTCTCCCGACGGCCTTCGTAATTTCATCTATAGTGACTTCTCTCTTGACCGAGTGTTTGAGGAGGTTCTTAATAACATCTCGTACAATATCTATCTTAATTTCCTTTCCCGTCAGAGATGAGTATGCCGCTATCCTCGTGAGGATCCCTTCCAGTTCCCGTATGTTTGAATCTGCGACGGAAGCGATATAATGAGTGACCTCACTTGATATATCAATACTATTTTCATGAGCCTTCTTTTCTATAATAGCGATCCTTGTTTCGATATCCGGGGGTTGAATATCTGCTATTAACCCCCACTCAAACCGTGACCGCAGTCTCGCTTCTAGGTTTTGCATTTCCTTTGGAAATTTATCACTCGTCACGACAATTTGCTTACCCGAGTCGTGAAGGGTATTAAAGGTGTGGAAGAACTCTTCCTGAGTCCTTTCCTTGCCTGCAATAAATTGAATATCATCAATAAGAAGGGAATCTATCTTTCTATACTTTTCCCTAAAATTCGACATCTTATCGTACCGGATAGAATATATGAGCTCATTCATAAATTCCTCCGCCGATACATAGAGGACATTTTTTTGGGGATAGAGGGAGACCGTATGGATACCTATGGCATTTATCAGGTGCGTTTTCCCCAGACCGACTCCACCGTAAACAAATAGGGGATTATAGTTACGTGCCGGCTGTTCAGCTACCGAAAGAGCGGCGGCATTGGCAAACTGATTGGACGCCCCTACCACAAACCTTTCGAAGGTGTATTTTAAGTTAAGTGATGAGTGCAGGCGAACAGGGGTGCGCTGAACGGTTTTTTGCCCCCCCCCTCCCATTGATGTATCTCTACCCTCGGATTTACTGACAACAAATTTTATATCTACGTCAATACCCGACACATTTGAAAGAGAATGGCTTATCAGGTCGATGTAATTCTCAACAAGCCAGTCTTTAAAGAACTTATTAGGCACCCCGAGAAGTACGTTATTCTCTTCCAGCGAAACTACCCGGATAGGTTTTATCCAGGTTTCAAAGTTCTGCTGGCTAACCTTTTCTTTAATTATTTTAACGCCTTCATTCCAGAACGCTTCCAAATTTATAAACCTTTATGCACAGTGTTATCAACAGATGTTAATAAAATCTTCTCCCCTTGTCGTACAACCATCGACATATTACTGGTTTTCCCCACTCATAATGCCCTCAGAGACCCTATCCAGGTCATCTAAGGAGAGAAACCGTATTTCTATAATACCCCCTTTGCGTAATTGCTTGATATTGGTCCTCGCCATTAATCGTTCAGATATCTTATTTTCAAGATTTGTAATGTCCGGGTCCTTCTGTACCGCTTTTTTCTGTTTTGGTTGGGCAATATCTTCTTTTACCCGTTTTTCAGCTTCTCTGACACTGAGTTTTTTCCTGATAATCTCCCGCAGGACAGCGACCTGTCCCTCCTGCGAATCAACCGATAAAATAGCCCTCGCATGTCCGGCGGAGATTTCCTTCTTTATCAGAGCCTCCTTTGCCACTGCAGGAAGATTCTGGAGGCGAAGAGAATTTGCTATGGTTGATCTCTCTTTTCCCACCCGTGACGATATTTCATCCTGAGAAAGGTGAAAGGTTTCTATCAGGGTATAGTATGCACCCGATTCTTCTAGAGGATTCAACTCCTCCCGCTGAATATTTTCTATGAGAGACAACTGTGCTACATCCAGGTCTTGTGTCTTGTGCCTGATAACGATGGGAACATCCCGTAGCCCTGCAGCCTGGGCTGCCCTCCACCTGCGTTCCCCGGCGATAATTTCATAACCTGCGTCATTGTCGGACTTTCTCACAAGAATCGGTTGTAGTAAGCCGTTATTTTTGATGGAATCCGTGAGTTTCTTTAGTTCGTGCCCGTCAAAGACCTTGCGGGCCTGGAACCTGTTCGGTGATAATTCCTCGATTCCGCACAGGGCAAAATGTGGTTTATCAGCGGGATCTTCCATAAGATCCGGGAATATAGCGCCGAGCCCCTTCCCTAAAGCGTTTTTCTTAGACATTACACCCTTCCATTTGCCAGGATTTCCCGTGCCAGTTCCATATATGAAACTGCACCGCGGGACTGGATATCGTATAGTATAATAGGCAATCCATGGCTGGGACTTTCGGAAAGCCTGACATTTCTTGGTATGACGGTTTTAAACACGTTAGACCCAAAAAACTTCCTGGCCTCGTCGGCTACCTGGTGGGAAAGCCGGTTCCTCTGGTCGAACATGGTCAGCAATATGCCAGCCAAGGATAGAGATGGATTAAGCCGGGCCTGCACTAGTTTAACACTGTTAAGAAGTTGGCCCAAACCTTCCAGTGCAAAGAATTCGCATTGCAATGGAATTATCACCGAATCGGCTGCCACGAGGGAATTAACGGTCAAAAATCCAAGGGACGGAGGACAATCAATTATAATAAATTCATAAGGCGTGTCAATTTTTTTTAGAAAATTTCTCAGCCTTTTTTCTCTATCCTTGAGTGATACGAACTCTATTTCAACGCCTATAAGATCCTGATTAGAGGGAATAATGTCGAGCGTTGCGATATCTGTCTTACAGACAATTTCCTGAAAAGGGGCATCTTGAGTAAGACCATAGTAGAGGTTTTTTTCACGTATCGTGGACGGATCGATACCCACACCACTGGTAGCGTTTCCCTGAGAGTCACAATCTATCAGGAGCGTTCTTTTTTCTGCAGCAGCCAGAGAAGCCGATAAATTGATAGCGGTCGTTGTTTTACCGACCCCCCCCTTCTGGTTGGCTATGCATATGATTTTTCTCATTATTTAAATGATTTTCTTTCTGCAAGTCTACATTCAGAATAACGTCGATATGCTAGCATACAACAGGGCATTTGAGAAGTAGTAATTTAGAAATACAATCCGTCTGGGAGCTGGTTTGCAGTGACGCCTACTCTTTGGGTGGAGCTTTGGAAAAACAGAGGAGTTTTCTTGATTCTCCCGTTATGGGAAGTTCTATCTCATGGGACCCCGTCAATGCAAGGCCCGTTTTCCTGATCGCATCCGCTCCCTGTGTCAGCTCGTCATCGGCATGTTTTCCCTTCATAGCTATCAAGATTCCACCGTCAGATAAAAAAGGCGCTCCCACGGTGAGAAGGTAGGGGATTTTGAAGGCCGCCCTGGATATGACTATATCAAAAGCACCCTTGTAACCATCCTCAACCGTCAACCCTTCCGCCCTGCTGTTTACAACCTCGATATCCCTCAGTTCAAGCGTGCGGATGACGCTCTTGAGAAAAGAGGTCTTTTTGCGGGATGTATCGAGGAGGGTAACGCGAAGCGACTCCAATGCTATTTTGAGCGGGATTCCCGGCAGACCGGCCCCTGTCCCTATATCCAGCAGTTTTGAATGACGGTCTTTAATAAGCCGGACAGGAGTGAGAGAATCGATCAGGTGTTTGGTTATATCAAGGGGGGACTTCAGCGAGACAAGCGACATCTTTTTGTTCCAGAAGGACAATTCCCTGTAATATTCAATGAGAAGATCTATTTTTTCATCAGTGAGCGTTATACCAATCTCCGAGACGGCCCCGGCGAGTATATTTGGTGTGTTTTCCATTTGTAGTCAATCAGATCCCATAGGGTCACAAGCACAAGACATAATGGCATAAGATAATGCCCCTAAAATCATAGTTTCAACGGTTGAGATATACCATGGAAGACCTCAGCAAGTTATGATATAGCACAACTCAACTGGTCATGGATTCTAGGTCAAGAGCAGTCTTTATGCAATACCAAAAAGGGCAGGGGCGGAACGTGGAAAAGGCAACGATGGAGAACCTGACGGTAGTACTGAACAAACCAAAACACCCTGGCAATATCGGGTCTGTTGCCCGGTGCGCTAAAAATATGGGGATAAGCAGCCTCATAGTCATCAATCCCCTGAATGCAGATAGGGAAAAAATCGAACAGCTGTCGACCCATTTTGCCATTGATGTTGTTGAAAAAATTCAATATTTTGATAGCCTGGATCAGGCGCTCGCGCCCTTTCAGTATGTTGTGGGGACAACCGGAAGATCGGGAGACACCAGCCTTAAAAGGTCGATGATATATCCACGGAAAATGGCGGAAGAGATCGTCAGTATGTCTCAGAACAACAAGATAGCGCTGGTCTTCGGTCCCGAAGACCGGGGGCTTACCAACAAGGAACTCAAATCCTGCGATCTCCTGGTCAAAATTCCCACGTCGGGTGACATGAAATCCATCAATCTTTCTCATGCGGTCATGATCATCTGCTATGAGATATTTACCGCATGTTCTGAGGGCACGTCCGTTTTTGCCCAGAAACTGGCCACGGTGGAGGAGACCGAGGCCATGTATGATCATCTGAAGGAGATGTTTCTGCGGATAGGCTTCATAAAGGCGCAGAGCCCGGATTACTGGATGACAAATGTGCGGCGCCTCTTTTCGAGAACCACACTCCTTGCCAAGGATGTGAAAGTAATACGGGGCATATGTCATCAAGTCGACCTGTATGGGAGAGGAAAGCCCCACAATCTCTGACCCTGGGAAAATCTATAAAAAACTTGACTTTGACGTATGTGAACCTTACCTTATTTCCTGATAATAGCGTGATGGGGGACGGCACGCATCATTGCTGTTTGTAGAAACATTTCTCACGACAACGATGCCTCATGGATCCCGGAGGATACCATGCCGGCAGCAGAGGGGATTCGAATGATTGTAGTCACGGGTGGAGCGGGATTTATAGGTAGCGCGGTCGTATGGAAGCTGAATGCACAGGGTGTTGATGATATTGTTATCGTTGACAGCCTTGGAATATCCGAGAAGTGGAAGAACCTGGTCAACAGACGGTTTACGGATTATCTGGACAAGGAGGATTTCCTTGAACTGATTCTCGATGATGCGGTGCCGTTCGATGTTGAGGCCATTGTCCACATGGGCGCGTGTTCCTCAACAACGCAGCAAGATGCGGATTACCTCATGGAGAACAATTATCGCTACACCGCACAACTTGCGAGATGGGCCGTCGAAAAGGATATACGCTTCATCTATGCGAGCAGCGCTGCTACCTATGGGGACGGCTCTCAGGGATTTTCCGATGAGGACAGCGTAAGTACCCAGCTGCGTCCCATAAACATGTATGGGTATTCCAAGCAGCTGTTTGACCTGTGGGCCCTGAGAAATGGGCTGGATAAAAAGATTGCGGGCATCAAATTTTTTAATGTTTTCGGTCCGAATGAATATCACAAGGAGGATATGCGAAGCGTTATCCACAAATCGTTCGGTCAGATCCGTGAGACAGGGAGGGTGAAGCTCTTCAAATCTTATCGGCCTGATTTCCGTGATGGCGAGCAGAAGCGAGACTTTGTCTATGTGAAGGATTGTGCGGATGTGATCTGGTGGCTTCTCGAAAACAGGGGAGTAAACGGCCTGTTCAATCTCGGGACGGGACATGCCCGGACGTGGACCGACTTGACGCGGGCGGTATTTGCCGCAATGGACGTGAAGCCAGAGATTGAATACATAGAGATGCCCGAGATAATCAGACCGAACTATCAGTATTTTACTGAAGCGAAGATGGACAAGCTCTTTTCGGCAGGGTGCCCCGTGCGGGCGTTGCCGCTCGAGGAAGCCGTGTCGGATTATGTGAAAAATTATCTGGCAAAAGACGCAAAACATTTATAGCGGTTGAACATTCGAAGGGATAGAGAATGAAGATTGTGAGATTCCGTTCACCGAGCGGGGAGGTGCTGTCTGGGGCGTTCGATCCAACAGTGCCGGATACTGCCACTGTTATTGACGGAGGTATCTTCGGGGATATTAAACTGTCGGGCAGGGTGGAGCGTATAGAGACCCTCTTGCCCCCCGTCTATCCGCCCAACATCATAGCCCTTGGCCTGAATTACGGTAAACATGCCGATGAAACAGATATACGGAAACCGGAGAGTCCGGTCTTGTTTCTGAAGGCCACCAGCAGCATTATTGGTCATGGAGCACCCATCGTGCTCCCCGCCGCAGGGCCTGACGAAGTGGACTATGAAGCGGAACTGGCTGTCATAATCGGTAAGAAAGCAAAGAATGTTTCGCGTGCCGAGGCCCTGAACTATGTGCTGGGATATACCTGCGCTAATGATGTCAGCGCTCGTGACTGGCAGGCGCTCAAGCAGAAGAAACAATGGGCAAGGGGAAAAAGTTTTGATACGTTTTGCCCCCTCGGGCCATATCTTGTGACGAAAGATGCGGTGAAAAACGCGGACGAGCTGAGGATACGGACGATGCTCAACGGTGAGATTATGCAGGATTCCAATACATCCGACATGATCTTTGACATCCCCGCAATAATCAGTGATATTAGCCGATCTCTGACGTTATTACCCGGGACGGTGATACTGACTGGTACACCTGAGGGGGTGGGCTTTACCCGCATGCCTCCTGTATTTCTGAAGAAGGGGGATAGCGTTACCATTTCCATTGAGCAGATTGGTGAACTGACAAACCCCGTGACGAGAGAATGATGAAGGACCTCTCGACATAGGATAGAGATGCGTTTCTTGTAACGTCGAATGCTTATTTATGGGCTATTTGCACTCTTGTTAGGCCTTGCCTTCTCGTAAGGTTGTGGGGGTGTTTGTAGCTAGTTTACTGGTGGTACTATGGGGAATCCAAAGCAAGGGGTTGATGTTTTTAGGTTCTATTGAGAACATCCTTGGGTCTGCCCGTGTCATAAAGCGGACACGACAGCGACCGTCTGGAACGAGATTTTTAATTTCGAAGTATTGGAGGGGTGCAATGAATTCTGAAGGAACAAAAAAAAGAAAACAGGTTATGTCTGTCTTGGGGGCGTTTCTTGTAACGATTTTTATCCTTTCTTTTGTGGGGACAGTACACTTTTCTGCTCTGTCTTTCGATATGTCTTCGCGTGATGCCATGGCGGCCTCGACGCCGGAGGTGATCAACAGCGCCCCATCGTCCTTTGCGGACCTGGCGGAGCAACTGAAACCCGCGGTTGTCAATATCAGCACAACAAAGACAATCGCTACCGGCGGATACCGAGCCCCTTTCAACGACCCGCGGTTTGAAAGATTTTTCGGTGGGGAGGAGTTCTTTAAAAGGTTTTTCGGTGACACGCCGGGAAGAGAGTTTAAGCAGAGGAGCCTGGGATCCGGGTTCATCATCAGCGAGGATGGATATATCTTTACAAACAATCATGTGGTGGAGCAGGCCGATAAGATAGTGGTCAAGCTTTCCAATGGGAAAGAGTACGACGCCACGGTAAAGGGTAAGGACAAAAACACAGACATAGCCCTGCTGAAGATCGAACCTGACAATGGTCTGCCTGTTGTCAAATTGGGAGATTCTTCAAAACTACGGGTGGGAGACTGGGTTATCGCGATAGGGAATCCTTTCGGTCTCTCCCAGACCGTAACGGCGGGCATCGTAAGTGCCAAGGGTCGGGTTATAGGAGCTGGACCGTATGATGATTTTATACAGACGGATGCCTCCATCAACCCCGGGAATAGTGGAGGTCCCCTCTTCAACCTGAGCGGAGAAGTCGTCGGGATCAATACGGCAATCGTCGCCCAGGGGCAGGGGATCGGTTTTGCCATACCGATCGATATGGCAAAGGAGATACTTCCCAATCTGAGAACGAAGGGGAAGGTAATACGTGGTTGGTTGGGCGTTTCTGTGCAGGGGATAACAGAGGACATTGCCAAAAACCTGAACCTGAAAACAGCCGAAGGGGCCCTTGTCTCTGACGTGTTTAAGGGGGATCCTGCCGATAAGGCAGGAATAAGAACGGGAGACGTCATAGTTGAGATTGATGGAAAAAGCGTAAAGGATACACATGAGCTTATAAAAATAGTCGCAAGCGTCGCCGTAGGCGAAAAGGTGAAGATCAATGTGGTGCGGGACGGCAAGCACAAGATGTTTACGGTTACGGTTACGGAACGCCCGGAGAGTAAGGACCTGGCCGAGGAGCAGCCCGAAGAAAGCAAAGAATACTTTGGTATTACTGTCCAGGAGATAACTCCCGAAATTGCCGATCACCTCGGGATTGCAGATGCTACAGGAGTGGTTATCTCCCAGGTGGCGGGCGGTAGTCCGGCAGAGGAAGCGGGTATCAAGGCAGGGGATATTGTGCGACAGGTTAACAGGGCGCGAATCGCTTCGATGAAAGATTATCGAAAGGTGATGCCGAGAGCGGTTGCCGGCGACAGTATCCTCGTGCTGATACAGAGAGGAACGTCAAAGTTCTTTGCCGTGATTCGGAAATAACATACAAACGGGGGTATCGGTAATGTGTGCAGGCAATCATGATTACGGATACCCCCGTTCTTTGCCTACGGTCCCTGCCTTGTTTCCGTGGCACGTTTCGATAACAAAGCTCTACCAGGGTCGCGTCTTCCCGGTGCAGTTTTTCTGTCAGAGAATTGTAAGAGGGCCGTGATGCAAACAA
>Ga0307991_1000437_pt1 | contig 29956 bp, 31 predicted proteins | sample EllFjometagen131_FD_203146 | JGI IMG/M metagenome (GOLD analysis project Ga0307991, IMG submission 203146) | Marine microbial communities from Ellis Fjord, Antarctic Ocean - #131 | ecosystem: Environmental > Aquatic > Marine > Unclassified | place: Southern Ocean | collected 2014-10-08 | reverse complement strand
AAATTGTCCTCCAAATAAAACTGATTGCGGTCAGGGGCATGTAATATTAAATCTTCAACCCTAAGGTGCAACTTATTCTCTAAAATATTCTTTAGCCATGTGGAATGAATAATCATTTTTAAGCCCAATTTATAACTCTGGTCAACCTTTTCTTTCGGCCCTCCCCAAACTTCATAATGTTGAACTAAATAAAATTTCTGTCCCTTGTCTTGATTATATTTATTCACATAATAGGCTGTTTCCCACCATGTGGCCACGATAATATCAGCTTTGGGGATATATTTTTCTGCCAAATTTGGCACCCCAACCAATTTTGCCCTGAGATTAAACCAATTTACCTTAGGTCCATTCTTATAATTTATAATGGTTTTTTTAACTCGGCTAGCAAAATTTCTTATATCGTACCATTTGTGCCCCAGAGGCATTGCCATTAATGGATAAATCACAGAAACATTATGACCTAATTTTTTTAACTCATTAGCAAATTCAAAAACTGCTTTTATTCCACCCCCAACTCCTATAAATGGTATAATAAATGTTATTGTCATAAAAATAATTTTCTAATAAAAATTAAGGGATGTTGAAGATAAAAAAATAACTTCTGGTAATAACTGCTCTGCGCACTCCACCAAAAGCCCCATGTATTTAAACATCCTTGACAATTTTTAATCTTTTCTCTCACCTTTTTTGCATCCTGACTGTGCCAGATTTCCCCCAGAGAGTGTTCTCTGAGATTACCTGCCTTGGCGTCCCAAAGACTTAAACAAGGAACAATATCGCCATCACACTTTACGACACAAAATGAATTAAGGGCAAAACAAGGAAATTTTATTGATTTTCCCTTTAAATATCTAAGCCATTTTTGCCGTAAAAGGGAAATCGGTTGAGATTTCACAATCTCTGTAATCTTTTTTTCCAATTCAACTTTATTCTTTTCGTTATAATTGCTATAAAATGAAGAAATATTATACCATGCTTCTACGCAATCTATATTTAGTTTCTTGGAATATTCTCTAACCCCATAAATTGAATCTATAGTAAGGTCTGACGCAACTATGCCAACTGATATATTAAAAATATCTTTATGTTCGTCTCTAATTTTAGTAAGTTCTTTGATCAACCAATCTGCCCTTTTAAAATTGCCCTCAACTCCGCGAATTTTATCGTGTGCTTCTCCTATGCCATCTAAAGAAATGCCTACCTCAAAATTAATATTATATCTCATCATTGTATGAACAATTTTTAGTGTTCTTTCTGGCAATATAGCGTTAGTGCTCAACTGTAGTGTAGCTCTTGGCAATACTCTATGAAAACTTAAAAATATTTCCTCTAAATCATCTCTCACGGTGGGCTCTCCTCCAGTACACAAAATATATTTTACGTTTTTGAAAGATTTGTCGCTAAATATTTTTTCTATTTCTTTTGGCGTTAAGGGATTTTTTGTTGGTTTTTGCCGCCAGATATTGCAATGAGAACATCGAGAGTTACAGGTATCAGTAACCATAAAAACTATATGTTTAAGTTTTAATGGTCTTTTTGTAAAATAAAAAAATAAATTTTTGACACCAAGTATCAAATCTACAGGGCTTTGAATAACTTGCTTAAAAAAATTTATTTTTCTATTACTCATTTTGTTTTATTATTATAATCTAAATTTTTAACGCAAAAAAATTGAAAAGCCAACTTAGGAAAATAATATACAATAAATTCAGATAAATCAACTAATAAAGTAGACAATATTGGTATGTTTAAAACATACACAGCCCTTCCCTTCTTAATGGTCCACAAAAACTTTAAACCGTTCAACCCATAAACCTTAAGCCCCAATTCTTTGAGTTCATTATATGTCCAACCGCTTAAATGACATTCTGTAGGATTATCTTCTGCTCCCGCGAAAGTAGACAAAAACCCATTTGGGGTAGTTAAAATAATCTTTTTTTTAGCAACTCTTGTCATTTCTTTAATCATCTTTAAACCATCTAATTTGTTTAAGTGTTCTAAAACCTCGATTGACATTACATAATCAAAAAAATTAGATTTAAATGGCAAATCTCTCACATCTCCCAACACATAATCATCATACATTGACTGTTCTCTACATTTAAGCAAATAAGGTTCATAAATATCTAACCCTACTTTATGAAAATTGCCCCTGACCCTTGTGATGGGAGAGGATTTTCCACAACCCGCATCAAGCATTGATCCTTCGTTACAAATTTTTTTCTTGATTAGATTTTCAACCCGTTGTCTACCAACTGTAATAAAATATATTTTTCGGAAAAAAATTTTAATTTTATTCAATGCCATGCAGAAAAATATCTTTAAAATAAATTATAACGAAATGCATAATTGCGCTATGCGCGCTTTCAACGATTTCATATTTATGAGAACTAACATGAACCTTGGCGTCAACCAACGACAACGCCTTACCTCCATCAAACCCCAATAACCCAATTACAGGAACATTAAAATCTTTAGCTATTTTTATCGCTTTTATAATATTAGGAGAATTTCCGCTTGAACTTATGATAATTAAAACATCTTCTTTCTGTATAAAATTTTTCAATTGTTCCGAAAAAATGTTCTCATAACCATAGTCATTGGCCCAAGCCGTTAAGAGAGGAATGTTGTCGGACAAACAAATGGCTTGGAATCGCTCACGTTTTAATTCGGGGCCACTACCAAGAATTGTTTTGTTTAAATCATTAGCAAAGTGAGAAGCAATGGCCGACGAACCTCCGTTGCCTATTAAATAAATTCTACCTTTGCGTTCATATACCAATTGCAAAATTTTAATAAACTTATCAATCTCTTTTAAGGGGATTTGATTTATTCCAGTATTTAATTCTTTAACGAAAATTTTGAAATATTTTTCCATATTAATAATAGTTAAGTTTTTAAAACAATTTTACTTCCGGTGTCAGAGAAGCAAAAAGGAATTAATTGATAATTATTTAATGCGCGCTTAATGCTTGCTTGTTTTTCTAACGGCGCCATTACCAAAAAAAATCCACCGCCACCAGCGCCCAGAATTTTGCCACCCCAAGCTCCAGACATTAAGGCAAGATGATACATCTTGTCAATCTCAGGATTAGTAATTCCTTGAGCCAAGCTCTTTTTCATTAACCATGCTTGATGTAATAATTTTCCAATTTTTTTAAATTCACCTTTCTCTAAATAATTTTTAAAAATAGAGGCCATATTTGACATTTTTTTCAAAACATCAAATTTTTTATTAATATTACGCTTTTGTCGTGTCAGGATAGTATTAGCCAGACGTTCTTTGTTTGTGAAAAATAAGATTAAATGACTCTGAAAATCCTGTTTTATTTTATGAGTTAAATGAATTGGGTCAACACTAACCTTGCCGTCAGAATGAAAAGTCGTTAAATTGAGCCCGCCAAATGCTGCTGCATATTGATCTTGTTTGCCAATCGGAGACCCTGCTCTTTCTATTTCCACCTTGCACGCTTTTTCGGCTAAAAAACTTGGGGATTTATTCTGTCCCAAAAATGCATAAAGCGCATTTAATAAACCAACAGTAAAAGCGCTTGAGGCCCCCATGCCTAATCCAGTTTTATAAGCGGGAAGGTCTGAGAGAGAAACAATATCAACGCCCTTTTTTATTCCCGTTTCTTCTAACGCCGCTTTAACTAATGTATGTTTTATTTGTCTAACGTTATGCACTAATTCTGTTCTTGAATAACTTATTTTAATGGAACCTTCAAATCTATAATTTAATCCAATATAAAAATATTTATCTATGGTGGTGCTTAAAACTTGACCGGGAGATTGTTTATAAAAATCTTCAAAATCTGTCCCTCCGCCAACAAAGCTCATTCTTAGTGGTGTTTGTGAAATAATCATATTATCATATTAATCTTTATGGACAATTGCATTAAAACATCCATCAAAAACAACCAAACTCGGCTTAATGACTAAACGAATAATACTTTCTGCCATAAATCGTGGAATTAGATTTAAAATATTGCTAAAAATTTTAAATACTCCACCTTTTAATTTAATGATATCTAAAATATTATCTGGTAAATAAATTTTATAACTGAATCCGGCATCTTTAAGGGCATAAGTCCATTTTTGGACGCTATACATTTCTTCGTTAAATCCCATCTTCTTAAATCGAATGGCTCTTTTCCTGCCTGACTCGCCAAAACAACAAAAAAAAGAATTTTAAGAAATTTTCATATATATTAATTTTTTTTAATCCAAGCATATAGCTTTTTTTCTGCTTTAAATATTTCATAATCAGGAACAAAATTTTTAATCATAGATTCTAAAACCTCTGGATCATCTGGACGATGATAAATGCAAATAGATATTTTTGGTTTAAATTTTTGAATTGTATTTCTCGCCCCTTTAAGCAAATTTCTTTCCATCCCTTCTATATCTGCCTTAATAAAATCTATTCTTTTAAGATGGTTTTGCTCAACAAATTCATCAAGGGTGGTCTGCCTCACCTTCTCCTTAGAACAATTAGGAGAGGTAAAATATCCTGAATTTTCCTCTGGCAGGTCTTTAAATAGAGAAAATTCTAAAGAACTATTACTATCTCCTAGGGCAAAAGGCATAACTACAACATTTTTTGTTTTATTAAAAATGACGTTCTTTTTTAATATGTCTCTGGTCTTTTTAACTGGTTCAAAAGCAAAAATTTTGCCATTTCTACCTACTTTATTACTGCTCGGTATAGCAAATAGACCAAAATTAGCGCCTGCATCAATAACATAATCTTCTTTAGAAAGAACGAATCCATTTTTCTCGTAAGGCCCGTCAATAAAATAGGCACTATTCCGAAAAAAATTCTTTCTGATGTATTTGTCATTATAAGACAAAAGAGAAATAACATCCAAAATAGGGGAATTCCCCTCATAAAAAAATTTATAATTTTTATAAGAAAAAATTTTATTCTTACTATCCCACTTAATTATTTTATTCTTTACAAGCAAACTTATCAATGACACGCCAGAACGAGCATCCGCTCGTCGTAAAGAACAAATTATAGCATCTATATTTTTACCCAATGCTTGTGTTAAAATAAATTTAAGCCTCCACCCTATTTTATATAAAATACTCATTTTTTTTGAGAAAAATTTTTTATTTTTGAATACATATCTTTATATTTTTATTGCCTTTATTCATTTTTTTGCCTTTCTCTCGGTGCCTTTTTTTCAGTGCCTTTTTTCTTTAGTGCCTGGCACCGAAAAATGACTTCCGCAAACCCTTTTTAGGTCTGTATTTTTAGGCCCAAAATTTCAATTTACCCATATATTGGATAAATTTCTACCTTCAGTCTCTCGGTGCCTGGCACCAAAATTACACGGGCTAATACGGCTTTATAATCATGTAATAGAGAGGCAATAGTTAATTTATCCAATATACGGATAAATTTTATCATCTCGTGAATTTATACTATTCCATTTCTGGGTCAATCATTTTTTCTATTTTTTCTTCATCGATTTTTCCTTTTACAAATTTTACATAATCGCAAAAATCGCTTTTTTGCGGTGTATGACCACAAAAAATACTTAAAAATTCTTCTGTGTCAATAATTTGAGCCAATTTTTTTTCGTTCAAAGAAACATGTTTATTATTTGAAGGATAACATTTTTTATAATAAATTACAAAACTGCTCCAAAGATAATTTTCCGGAGTGCTTACTAAATAGGCTCTATCTGGATTGCGATGAACATATCTAGAAACTTCTCTAAAATATGCCTCATTTGTTACAGAACGAGCATAAAACCTACTTTGGAAAAGATGTCCCGAAGAATGGTAAAGACGATTAAAATATTTAGAGTAACGAAAGTTAATAAAATGCATAATTTTAGAAAGCGAATCTTCTTTCAGTTGTATATATAGATGATAATGATTTGGCATTAAACAAAGAGCAAAGATAAAAAAACTGAAGCGTTTTTTTGCTTCTATAACTATAGACAAAAATTTTTGGAAATCTTGTCTTTTTCTAAAAATTTTTTGTTGATTATTACCACGGCAAACAATATGAAGATAGTTGCCGGAATAATCAATTAGTTCTCGCAGTTTTCTTGGCATAATTATTCTTTAATTGTTTAGAAATTTATCCAATATATGGATAAATTGAAATTTTCAGCTTAAAATGATGATGCAGAGAGGGTTTACGAGGACCGCTTTTCGGTACCAGGCACCGATGATAATAAGGACCGCTTTTCGGTACCAGGCACCGATGATAATAATAAAGCGTTTGCGAACACTAATCTTTGGGGTCTGACCCCAAAAAGTGCTGGGCAATTCCATTTTCAGGATCAAGTTCTAAAACTTTTTCAAAATATTTCCCTGCATCAATCATGTCTCCCCTTTGCTCATAAAGCAAACCAATGGCTAACGGCCAAGCGGCATCATTGGGCGACAGCGCCATACCATGTAAATTTTTCTCAATTGCTGTATCTAAATCCCCCTGTTTGTAATAAATATCAGCAATCTTTTTCCAAATATTTGGTCGACCAATAGGAACTAATTTTAGAGCTTGAGTATACATTTGTTCTGATTTATCCCAATTTTTCAAATTAAAATAAATTTGACCAAATTTTTCATAAACTTCTGACATCTCAGATTTAATAGCGCTTTGACATGACAATGGAGTTTGAGATTCAATTTTTGGATATAAATAAAAAGCTTGGCGACAAATTTCTATAGCTTGAGACCATTCTCGTTCTTCAATTTTTAATTGACACCAATCTTTATAGAGACTCGCCATTTGGGGAGAAATTTTTGTTATTTCTTGAAACAGCTGATTGCTCTTCAAAAAATCTTCTGAGTTCTGGGTTAATCCCGCTTTAATCATATATATCTGAGCCAAATTTCTTATAATCCTGAAATCCACATTATTTCGAGAGATATTATTCATTGCTTCAATAGCTAAATCAAGGATTTGAATTTTTGCTGGTTTGCTTTTATAAAAATCCAAACCATTTCTTAAATCAACAGCAAAATTTTTCTGATAAAACGACTCATAGGGTTGATAATACAAAACTTTATTATAATGTCTCAAAGTTTCTGGCCAACCATTGCCATTACGATATTGTATCGCCCTTTTAAAATAGGCATCTGCTAAAAAAACCCTCAAACAAAAAAACCAAACAGAAACACTTAAAAGCGCTATTAGTAAAATGATTAAAATTATTTTTATAAATAGACGCATATATAAAATATTAGAATATAGAAGAAAAGAAACAATAATCAAGAAACAAGAAACAAACAATAATCAATAATCAATAACTAAATATTCAAACAAGAGACAAATATGAATAATCAAAAATTAAAATCGTTTGAATACTGAGTATTGGGATTTGGAATTTATTTGTATCTTGTATCTTGTATCTTGGTTATTTTGAAAATTATTGCCATATAGCCCCAGAAGTAGATAGCTGTTGGAATAACATGAAAAGAGAACTGCAAGGATATAAGATAACCTAATAGCCCGGTCAATAAAACCAAGACGGTTAATTGGGTACTTAGGTGCTCGGGTAATCGGGATTTATTATGAAACACATATCTTAATCCTCTCCAAAAAATCGTAATAATTAAGAATAAATAACTTAGTAAACCTAAAATTCCAGAAACTAAAAGTGTATCCAGAAAATCATTATGCGCGCGGTCAGCATAAATATTTATTTTTTCTACAAGAGCAGATTCTGGCTCATAATATTTAACAAAATTAAAAGATTGCGTTTCTAATCCATATCCCAAAATAGGTTTTTGTTTAATTAAATCTAGGGCTGTTTTCCAATCGCTAATTCTGACTTGCCCTGTGATTGAATAACGCAAATTAGTTAAACTTTTAAAACGAGAGGCAAGGAACGAATCGCTTGGTTTTGGACTCAAAGGATTAAAATTCATATAAACAGTAAAAATAATAATAATTAGCAACAAGATTGTTAAGAGCAATGACAATCGTTTTTGTTTTTGTAAAAAATTGTAAATAATGCTAAAGAAGAAAAAAGAAAAAAAGAATCCAATCCATGCCCCTCTACTTTGCGTTAAAGCTAATGAAAAAACAGCAAGAAAGAACAAAGATACGATTAAAGCTCCAATTATTTGCTGTTTAATGCTTTTATCTTTTTTAAATTTTTTTGAAGCGCGAATTAAAAACAAAACAATAATTGGTATGACTAAAAGTAACCAAGAGCCCAAAAAGTTTGGTTGCCCAATAGTTGAAAAAATACGAAAGGTCCTTGAGGCCGGTTCATACCAATTAACAAAATCAAATCCTAAAAATTGACAGAGACCATAAATAATCACCACTAATGAAGAAAATAAAATAGCTTTCAAAATTCTTTTAATTTGTTTATTGTTTTTAAGATTGAAAAATAAAATTAGAAAAAAGGCGAAAAAATGAAGCCAAGTCAAATAGCCCATTTTACGAGAATAACTTCCCCAAAAACTGCGATAAGGTGATTGAGAAAAAATAATTGCCAAACCAAGGATAACAATAAAAATAAAAGCAGGGAGAATAGTTTGGAAGCCGAGCTTCCAATTGGAAGCTCGGCTTCCAAAAGTAAAGACAAGCTTAATTAGCCAAAAAAATAAAGTGATTTCAACTAATAAGCAAAATAAAAAATATTGACTAATAACAAAATCACTATAACAAATAAGAGAGAAAAAAATTGGGCAAAACGCAAAAATTAAAAGCCAACCAATTTCAATAATCTTGTCTATAAATATAGAAACTCTGTAATCTTGCATACTGATTATTATATCAAATCTGAATAAATATCCAAATAAAAAATCCGCTTTCCGTTCAAGAATGCGGATTTTATATTATATTATTGAAAAATTACTTTCTGAACTAATTCGAAATGCCGGCGGGAGTTGCTGTTTTCTCTCCTGCTGTCATTTGCCCGATAACACTACCAATACAATAAGTAATATGATAACTGGTGCCAGCTTCTGCGCCATCATAATTATAAACATAAGCACTTACATCGGGACAAGAGCCATCGTCGTTTGGAGCAGGATTCAACGGAACAATACCCATATAGGTTACGAGAACGCCACAGGTGCCAGCAAAACCAGTGTCGCTAAAACAACCCCCTGTAGGCGAACCAAGATGAATGTCATCGCCGGGCGGATAATCATTATTATCCAAAAAGTAAAGCTCTAAAGCGGTCTGAATTTGTTTAACATCAGAAATACGTCTAGCGTCTCGAGCTCTTGCTCTCGCATTATTCAAGGCAACAACCGCTAAAGCTGCTAACATACCCATGATTGCGACTACAACCAAAAGTTCAATTAGAGTAAAACCTTTTTTATGATTTTGTTTGTTCTTCATAAACCAATCTTTAAATATTATTTATAAAAATTATACAATGACATTTCTTTAAGTATTAATAGTATACCACATTTTTTAAAAAAGTTATGCACAGGCATAACAAATTATATGCCATATGCCACGCCATAATTCCTGACGAGGTCGGACCTCGTCAAGGGGTTGACTAAATCACTAAAATATGCTAGCATTTTAAGGTAATGATTTTCTTCAGTTTTCTGTCTATCAGTGGCAAAACCAGTCATCCCTCCTAACTGGGAAGTAGCCACAAGTCAAGGTTGATCTTGCTTGTCAAGCGTAGGCCTTGCGCTGGTAGATAGAAAAGTGAAGAAAAATTTATTAATATTAAGGAGGTATATCGTGAAAAAAATTTTTCTTTCTTCTTTAATAATTTTGATAGCAACAATGGGATGCACCAGTTGGGACCTATTGGGCCCTGACGAAGACATTAAGTTACTCAACATTCGGGTTCATTTTGAGTTTGAATCTCAAGAAATTGAAATTACGAACGAAAACTGGAATTCTGCTCACGTCCAAATATCTCGTCAAATTTCCGGATATAACTATCTGGAAATCTATGATGGATATATATCTGGAAATAAGACAAAAACTATTTTAACTTCATTTTCCCATGGAGACAAGATGAAACTAAGAGTTTGTATTCGTAATGACGAAAATGAACTCATGGATTGTACAACTTACTTCAAATTGAGTTAATGCTATTAAATTTTTCTCAAGACTCTTGTCTCGGCAAGAGTCTTATTTCTTTAACAATTATACTTAGCTCGAGCTTTTTCTATGCCTTGCTCTAAAGCAAAATTAATTGCCTCGCATGTTAAATCAATAGATTGTTCAACAATCTTTTTTTCTTTTCTATTAAATCTCTGTAAAACAAATTTTTTAACATCAATAAAATTTGTATCTGGATTTTTTATCCCTATCCTAAAACGAACAAAATTCTGGCCTCCTAATTTATCAATAATAGATTGCACACCTTTGTGCCCGGCCGAAGAGCTATCAAAAGATATTTTTATTCTTTCTAAATCCAAATCCAAATCGTCATGAATCACCCAGAGGTTAGATAATTGGGTAAGTTTATTTATTAGTTTTTCTGCGCTAATGCCTGATTCATTCATAAAAGTAGTGGGCAAAACCAAAAGAACATCATCCTTCTTGGAAATCTGGGCTTGTAAATTTTTATCCAATTTAAATTTGGGAAAATAAAAATCATTAGCGAATTTTTTTAAAACTGCTTGCCCAATATTGTGACGAGTTTTTTGATATTTTAAACCAGGATTGCCAAGGCCTACGATTACAGTCATGAATTTTTGCTTTTATTTGATAATGTAATTTTAATTGGAGTTCCGCTAAAATCCCATCTTTTTCTAAGCGCTTTTTCTATAATATTAATTTGAGCTGCATTAATAGATTTTCGTCTTAGAAGAACAGAGGGCGCTAAAAGTAAAAAATTTGGAGGACAAACGTCAGTTTGCTGAGCATGAACTCTTGCCCAAACATCAGAAGGAAGTTTTTTTCTTTTCACTATTGATTTTATAAATTCATTTAATTTTAATTCTGTTATTCTGCGGAAACAATTTTTTTGCACCCTTACTATTAAACTGAATATATCTTGAACATTCTTTCCATTCTTGGCAGAAACGAAAATGGCTGGAGCCCAAGAACCTAAACTAAGTTCAAAATCCTCTCTCTTAAATTTTTGCTTGGGGACTAAGTCACATTTATTGATAACAAATATCAGCCCTTTATCTTTGCCAATAATTAAATCAATTAAAGCTTTGTCCTGATGGCTTAGAGAAGAAGCGATGTCTATGACCATCAAAATAATATCCGCGTGTTCAATGGTTGCCAAAGAACGACGAACTCCAATTTTTTCAATAACAGCTTTAATCCTTGCTTTGCGTCGGATACCAGCGGTATCAATTAAAAGAAAATCATTTTCCCCCACAGTCAATAAACTATCTTGAGGTCCGCGCGTAGTATGGGGTTGAGAAGAGACAATAACTTTTTCTTCTCCCAAAAGAGAATTAAGTAAAGTTGATTTGCCCACATTGGGCTTGCCGATAATAGCTACTTTAATCAAAGGCAACTTTTCTTGATTTTCGTCTATTGATATTAATGATTTTTCTTTTATTTGGTCAGTCACATAATCCAAAAGGTCGCCAACTCCACTTCCATTAATAGCAGAAAGACAAAAGGGCTTTCCCGCACCCATCTTCAACCAATGCTCACTTAAACCCCACTCTCTCTTAGCTGGATTGTCTGCTTTATTTAAAACTAAAAAGCAAGGTTTTTTTGATTTCTTAATTAAACGACTTATTTCTCTTTCTAAATTGGAAATAGGAACATCTGGAGACTTAATTTCTAAAATAAAAAAAATAAAGTCAGATTCTTGGATAGCAATATTAATGTGTCTAACCACTTCTTCTTTAAAATCATCTGTGTCTTCCCATACTCCACCAGTATCAATAAAAGTAATTTTTTCTCCCTGCCATCCACAAACACCATAATTACGGTCTCGTGTAGTGCCAGGAATATCAGAAGTAATCGCTTTAGATTGAGATATTAAACGATTAAACAAAGTTGATTTGCCAACATTGGCTTGTCCCACTAAGGCAATCTTAATCATAAAAATAGAACATTATTCTATTTGGGAATCGGATTCCCAAGTGAATTATCAAGGTTTGGAAGCTCGATTTCCAATCTTTTTTCGAAAAAAATATTTTTTGCTAATTTAGCTAATTCTTTAAAATTACCTGTCTTAGTTTTTAAGACATAAGCTCCGTTATCCATAATTGTCTGTTCTAATAATCCTGTCGGACCTATTTCAATAACTTGAGTAATAATATTTTCCAGCGGAGTATAGCTGGCCAATCGCGCCATTTTAATTATTTGGCTAATATCTAAATTACTGCTGACATTGTCTTGAAAAATATTATAAAAACGCAATATTTTTTGTGGTTGAGATAAAATATTTTGTTCCAAAACTTTGTTAGCAATAGCAATTAAAACTTTTTGTTGCCTCTTGCTGCGAGCAAAATCAGAATTCTCTCCATTACCACCGTGGCGAGAACGCACAAATTGTAAAGCCCTGTCGCCATCCATTACTTGCCTTCCCGCCTCAAAATTAATAGTCCGTGGTTGATAATTAGGTCCAGGAAATTGATAATCAACAAAACCTTTATCAACTTCTATTTCTAATCCTCCTAATTCATCAACTAATTCTTTAAAAATCTGAAAATCAGCCCGAACCCAATAATGAACTGGCACACTCAAAATATCACTAACAACTTTACTGGCCAGCTCTCCCCCGTCCTTAGAACGAGCTGCTCCCAAAGCATTAGCAAAATTAATTCTTTGCCAACCATATTTAGGAATTGGCACATAAAGGTCGCGTGGAATTGACAAAAGAGCTATCTGGTGAGACGAAGGTTTTATGCTAGCCAAAATAATGGAATCTGTTAAATAAGGTCCTTCGTGTTGAGCACCGCCCATGCCCAAAATTAAAACATTAATTCTGTCGGACAATTCGCCTTTAAGTATTTTATCTTTACCCATGGCCATTTTTACCACTCCCTCCCAAAAAGAAAGTTTTCCTAAATTACCCAAAAAACTATTTTGAGAAACAACCACTTGCGAGAAAAAAATACTTAAAAAAATTAAAAGAAAAATCAATATCTTAAAATTTCTCCAAACCCTTTTTCTTTTAACCCTATGGACAAGATATGCCTGCTCAGAACGAGGAGGAGTATAAACTCTATCAATTAAATTAATTCTTCTATCAGACATACTGTTGGATAATTAGGGATTAAGTACTTAGGTACTTAAGTACTTAGCGAATTAGATGCTTAGGTGTTTTATGTATTTATGTATAATTATATATTAATTTTTAATTTAAACAAATCTTAGTTTGTTTTGAAATATTAATAAGGATCCCAAAAGCACATAAAAAAACAATAAGATTAGAGCTACCGTAACTCATAAAAGGTAATGGAATGCCAGTCATGGGTAAAAGCCCCAACATCCCTCCCATATTAACAGAAGCTTGCAAGATAAACCAAAAACCAATTCCTCCTGCCAAAAGTCGCCCGAATTTATCTTTGGACAAAAGGGCAATCTTAAAAATGCGATAAGCGACAAAAAAATAAACAATTACCAAAAATGTTGTAATAATAAAACCTAATTCTTCGGCTGTAACGGCAAAAATAGAATCGCTAATAACTTCTGGGAGACTGTAAATCTTTTGAGCAGAAAGACCTAATCCTTTGCCCCAGAAACCTCCAGAACTAATAGCTGAAAGTGCCTGAGTTATATGATAACCAGTCTCATCAACTTTTATATCAGAAGGGCGAAAGAAAACCAACAAACGTTGCCAGCGATATGGTTCATATTTAATAGCCATAGCCACGGCCAATACTAATCCTACAAACAGATAACCAAAATGTAAAATGGGAGCACCAGCTATAAAATAAACAACTAAAGCTGAAAGGATGATTATTATTAAAGTACTTAAATCTTTTTGGGGAATAATCAAGGCGGAGATAATCCCAATCAAAAAAACAAAAGGGATAAATACCCTACAAAAATTTTTAATATTTGTCTGCTTCTTGGATAACCACGCGGATAAAAAAAGCAAAAAAGCTAATTTCATTGCCTCTGATGGCTGAAAAATAATGCCCCCTATTTTCAACCAGCGTTGCGAGCCCCCTTCAATAATTCCAAACTTTGGCAATAAAAGTAAAATTAAAAGAAGAATTACTCCAACTAAAATAGGCACAGCTATTTTTTTAAGCTTACGATAGTCAATGCGCGACAAGAAAAAAAGAATAATCAACCCCGGCAATAAACCATATAAAATCTGGTGTTTTAAATAAAAATAGCAATTATTTAGTTTCTGGCAACCAATAAGATAACTGGCTGAGGTCAACATTAAAAAGCCAAAAATAAGCAAAACAATAAAGCCAATAATTAAAGGATAATCAGGGGCATGAATCTTGGGAGACACTTTTAACATAACTAAAAACCAATAACTAATAAGATAGATAACAATAAAATAATCTGGACAAGCAAAGAACTGTCCAATAAAACAAAAACAATCTTTTTCTCCTGACGAGAATAAAAATAAAAAGCTAAAATTAAATTAATTATTAAAATTAAAAACCCAAATAAAACAGGAATAAATAATCTTTGCCAAGCACCAATTGTATCAACGCCAGAAAAAACATTATAATGCAATGTCACGAAATTCTTTACGCCAAAAAAGTTAAAAATAATATAAAGCCAAATAAAAATATTTAGCGTTAAACTGGCGATGACCAAAAAACGAATTTTCGTCTCTTTCCAAAAATTTATTTTTTTGAGATATGGAAAAAAATTCATAACTGTTGCTAAAATATTAAAATATAATAATACTATTATACCACAGCATTAAGCAATTAGAAAATAAATAATTGACATAAACATTGAAAATGTTAAAATAATAAAATTAAATTGTTACATCTAAAAATTTACAATTATGTCACATAAAAAGGCAGGAGGTTCAACATCTTTAGGCCGCGATTCCCAAGGACAAAGATTAGGAGTTAAAGCTTACGGTGGACAAAAAGTAAAACCCGGAACAATTATTGTCCGACAAAGAGGAACTAAATTCCATCCCGGAGAAGGGGTGCGCCGAGGCAAAGACGATACACTTTATTCCCTAAAAGAGGGAGAAGTTTATTTTAGCAAAAAAAAGGCTGTCCGATTTGACAGTCGCTTACGTTTAAGAAAATTTGCTAACGTCAAGAATTTTTCCCCAGCAAAAAAGAAAAAATAAATATTTTCAATTCAAACAAATGACAATTCCATGTTAATAATGTTAACATGGAATTTTACTTGCTTAAAATTTCTAAAGCTCTAACCAGCTGGGGGTCTTTATCTTCCAAATAATCATCTTCTGTTATTTCTACTTCTATGTCTGGAACAATTCCTTCTTCATTAAAAGAACGACCTAACGGCGTATACCAATTGGCAATTGTTAATTTTAGGGCTGAGCCGTCAGCTAAATTTTTTACCTCCTGCACCGAACCCTTGCCAAAAGTCTGCGCCCCTAAAACTGTTGCTTTTTGATAGTCCTGCATAGCCCCAGCTAAAATCTCCGAAGCTGAAGCTGAACCTTGGTTCACCAAAACAATAGTTGGCAAATTATTAAAATATTGAGGACTGGGGGATTTGTACTCTTTTTCTTTGTTATTAGAATCTCGAGCGATAACTACCGTTTTTCTCCCCAACCAATAACCAGCAATATTCACTGCTGTGTCTAGATATCCGCCAGGGTTATTGCGTAAGTCTAGGATTAAACCATGCGGATTAGTAGCTAAGACCACTTGGGCAATATTTTGAAAATCAGACCAAGTGTCATCGGAAAAATGAGTTATTTTAATATAAGCAATTTCATCATCTTTTCCTTTTAATTCCCAAGAAACTGTTTTAATATCAATAGTGTCACGGATAATCTCTATGTCTTTGGTGTTTCTCTCTGGTTTTCTTAAAATAGTTAAAACAACCTTGGTCCCTTTTTCTCCCCTAATCAAATGCGCTGCCTCGTCTAACCCCATACCCAAAGTGCTTTTTTCATCAATAGCATAAATTTTATCTCCTGACCGCAAGCCAGCTCGAAAAGCTGGAGTATAATCTAAAGGAGCTATAATTGTAAGCCTGTCATCTTTGATGCCAATTTCTATTCCTACTCCTTCAAAACTGCCAGAAACATCATCCAAAAATTTCTTAGCCAATTCTGGCTTTAAAAAAACAGAATAAGGATCTTTTAGTCCGTTTACTAATCCCTGTAAAGAACCATAAAACAAATCTTCTCCTGAGATTGGTTGCGCTACATAATCTTCTTCAATCGTTGTCCAGACCTTTCTAAATAAAGGAGCGTTAAACTGATCGTCAATGCTATCTGCCGATTGATTAGAGATAATTATTTCCGGATGAGTAATAAAATTTTTATTCAAAAAAAGTCCAATCAAAAAACTGAGAAACGAAAATAAAAAAATCAGAATTATAGCTCGTTTTTTGCCAATAATCTTCATAAAAAATATATTAATTTACCAAAGTGTTATTTTCTAAATGCTTATATGCCAATTTTGTTGCTACTCTGCCTCGAGGAGTTCTATTTAAAAAACCGAGTCGAATTAAATAGGGCTCATATATTTCTTCTATACTTGCTAAATCTTCACCAGTGCTCGCAGCTAAAGTTTTAAGGCCCACTGGACCACCCGCAAATTTTTTAATCAAAGAAGAAAGAATTTCGCGGTCCACAAAACTAAGACCAAAATCATCAATGCCCAAAATATCCAAAAGACTAAAAAGTGTAGACGGCTTAACAACGGTTTCTTCCATTACCTGAGCAAAATCTCTAGTTCTTTTCAACAAACGATTGGCTATCCTAGGTGTAAAACGGGAACGTTTAGCTAATTCAGAAACTGTCTTGGGCTCTAAATCTATTTTCAAAATTTTAGATGAACGCTTGATAATGTCTTCTATTTCTTCAGTTTCGTAAAAATTCAAACGATAAGTCATACCAAAACGATCACGCAACGGAGGAGATATTAAACTGGGCTTAGTGGTAGCGCCAACTAAAGTAAAGTGAGGAATATCTAAACGTAAAGTTTTAGCGCTAGGCCCCTTACCCACTATTATATCTAAAACGCACTCTTCCATGGCTGGATAAAGAATCTCCTCAATGTGCCGATTAAGACGATGGATTTCATCAATAAACAGAACGCCACCTTCTGGCAAATTGGTTAAAATCGCAGCCAAATCACCCGCTCTCTCTAGGGCTGGTCCAGAAGTAATTTGAATATTAACACCCATCTCACGCGCTACAATATGTGAAAGCGTAGTTTTCCCTAAACCATGAGAGCCTTGAAATAATATATGTTCTAACGGTTCGTTTCTTTGTTTAGCTGCTTTAATAAATATTTTAAGTCCTTCTTTCAATTTTTTTTGCCCAACAAATTCATCTAATGTCTTGGGCCTCAAGGTTAGGTCAAAACCCCTATCTTCTAGTAATTCTTCTTGGCTAATAATGTTTTCTAATGGAATCTTGGACATAATGTCTAAAATTAAAAAAATAATCAATTTGACTATTTTCATTATAGCAAAATCAAATCTTTTAACAAGAAAGACACATTTTGACATCATGCTCTAAAATGTTATTATAAACATACCACAAAATATTTGAGAATTTTGGACACTCGGTGTCCAAATAATATCCATGGGCATGTAGCTCAGCGGTAGACCTGCCCGACATCGCCTTTGGTTCAATCAAAGGCAGGCGGGGCACTTGACTTATAGCGATAACTTTCTTTTTATTACCTTAAGTGGGCGTAAATACGGGCGTATAGCTCAGTGGTAGAGCGCCACTCTTATAGCGATAACTTTTTGTTTATTACAATCTAAGGTGGGCGTAAATACGGGCGTATAGCTCAGTGGTAGAGCGCCACTCTTATAAAGTGGATGTCGCAGGTTCAAATCCTGCTACGCCCACCTGAGATTTAAAATAATGTAGTTATCGATATATCAAACAACAACCATTAAATAAATATATAAAGTGGTTGTTGATATAAAGTGGATGTCGCAGGTTCAAATCCTGCTACGCCCACTTAAGGTTTATAATGATTAAATTAAAAAATTAATTAATATGCTCAGGGTATTTATTGGAATTTTAATTACTATCACTGGATTTATGGTCGTTTGGAAATCAGAGAAAGTTTTAGGCTTTTTTGGAAAAAGCGCTTGGGCTGAAAAACATCTTCAATACGAGGGCGGAAGCCATTTGTTTTATAAATTAATAGGAGTAGCTATTATTCTGTTGGGACTTTTTGTGATTAGCAATATTTGGCAAGATATTATGGAGAGTTTGGCTAGGCTCTTTATAAAATAATATACTATTTAACGGGCCTATAGTTTAATGGTAGAACGCTACGTTTGCAACGTAGGAATGGCAGTTCGATTCTGCCTAGGTCCACCACGTAAAATGCTGAACAACGTGAAGTATTTTACGTGCCCCGTGATGTTTTGTGAAACAAAACATTTTACGGGGCATCAACAAGATTAAACGTTCAGCGTCACGTGGCACAGCCAGGAGGGGCATAAAAATGCTCTCCCTTGCTGCATACTAAAAATTTTTAAAACAATGATTACTAATAAACAAATTATTGATAAAATTAATAAAAAAATCAGCCGAGAACCTCTTTTTTATATCACTCGCAATAAACGACGCGCCTTAGGAATAGAAACACTATTGACAAATTATAAAATAATCACGAGCACTCCATTAAAAGATACTGCTGAAATTATTAGAACGACAAATATTCCTAAAGGCATGGCAATTGTTTTTAAAAACAATTCTAAAATACAGCGACTAAGTAAAGAAAAAAAAATCAAATTACTAAATCCTGATTTTCATCTGGTAAAAAAATACGAAAATAAAATAAGCCAGTATCAGTGGTTAAAAAAAATTATTCCCGAGCACCTTCTTCCTACTATTATCAGTACTCCCAAATCCATTTTGTTTTCAAAATTAGAAAAAAAAATGGGCAAACCATTTATTTGCCAATTTAATCGTAGCCATAGCGGAGAAGGAACCCAAATAATTCAAAATAAAAAAGATTGGGAGAAATTAAAAAAGAAATTTCCCCAACGTCCCCTTCGGCTTTCAAAACTAATATCTGGAGAAACATTTACTCTTAATGTTTGTGCTTGGGAAAAATGTATATTATTGGGGAATCCCAGTTATCAAATAACAGGACTTAAAGAATTTACCGACTTGCCCTTTGCTACCATTGGCAATGATTGGTCATATGCAAACCAAAATCTTTCAAAAAAAGATTTAAAAATCATCGAAAAAATTTCAAAAAAAATAGGTAAGGCAATGCTGCAAGACGGATGGAGAGGATTATTTGGATTAGATCTTATCCGTATTGGACAAAATTGGTTTGTTGTTGAAATTAATGCCCGCCAGCCAGCATCGGTAAATTTAGAAACAATTTTCCAACAAAAACAAGGGAACGGATTAACCATAATGTCTATTCATCTGGCTGCCTTATTGGATATACCTCTTCCTGATGATTGTTTGGAAACACAAAAATCCATACAAAAATTAAATCAAGGAGCGCAAATTTTAATCAGAAAGAAAAACGGGCAAAATCGTGCGGAATTAAAAAAATTGCTCTCTAATTCAGAACAGGAGTGGGTTTGCAACAAGCGAAAAATGGGGACAGTCCCCAATAAAAATGAGGTTGTTTGTTCTATTCAGAAAGAAAAAGGTGGATTTATTGAGAAGCATAACCAGTGGAACATAAATGCTCAAAAAATTATAAAAATGTTATCCAGTTGAAAAATAGATAAACAAATAAAATATGAGTCAAATAATTTCTTTATCTACCGCAGCCCAACAAGTTGTTGATTCTTATCTAAATATGAAAATTGGCAACAAAGTCATTACTTGCCCTTATTTTATCAATCGTTCTCAAGCTGGGGCTGGCTTGCGCGTATTCTTGGGAAAGGGAAGGGCAGATGAGATTATTGAAGAAATAAAAATAATCGCCCAGCAAAAAAATATTAACATAGAAACAACATCCAAAAAAGAGCTATACCAACTTTTTAATAAACACCACATAGGAATTGATTGTTCTGCTTTAGCAACTTATATTTTAAGGGCAGAATATAAAGAAAAAAAACAAATTAACATTATTCACAAAATTCATATTATCTCCTTTTGGAAAAATCCTTTCCGTTATTTAATATCCTTGACTCGTCCAATAGAAAATATTAGCGTTAGAGTATTGGCTAATAATAAAAATAGCCAAAAAATTAAAGAATTGAACCAAATGCTTCCCGGAGATATGGTGATTCGTCATAATTTAAGACATATTCTTTTGGTTGACGAGATAGAAATTGAAAATAACATTGTTCAAAAAATGACCCTTATCCACGCCCCAAAACCAATCAATAGAGAATATAATGGTCCTGGAGTGAAAAAAATAGAAATTTCGTTTATGAATTTAGTGCAACCCAATATTGATAATTTGCGGGAACAAATTAATGAAGAAAAAATAATCATTCGTCGTTTAAAATTTTAAAAAATATGGACTTTTTTTATCAAAATTTATTAACAACAATTCTGTTCTTTATTGTTTTTTCTTGTTTAATAGCTTTTGTTTTAGCGCCTTTAATTATCCATTTACTTTACAAATTAAAAATTCAAAGAAAAATGGATTTAGACCCTTCTTTACAAGCCAACAACCAACGCACCAACAAAACAGGCACTCCTATTATGGGAGGTTTATTGATAATAGTTACTATTCTTATTGTCACATTACTTTTTAATTTTGAACAAAAATTTACTTATGTTCCTATAGGTGTAATGTGCTTATCCGCGATTCTTGGGGGCATAGATGATATTTTGAATGTTTTCGGCAAAAAAAGAAAAAATAGGTCTATAAAATTAACCCTAAAATTAATCCACTGCCACAAAAATAAAGCTTATCGTCTTTGGCTAATCCTAACATTGCCCTGGACTTTATTTCGTAACAGTTTTCGCATTTTTTCTTCCCATCCTACACGTGGCGTTCTGCCTCACGAAAAAATAATTCTCCAATTTTTAACAGGAGTCATTACGGCCTGGTGGATAGTGTTCAAATTAGGAAATCAATGGCTATATATTTGGATACCATTTAATGGCGAGGTTTATTTGGGATATTGGATGATACCTATTGTCATCTTCACAGTAATGTTCTTTGCCAATGCCGTGAATATTTCCGACGGATTAGACGGGCTTTCTGGAGGTGTTTTGTTGTCGGCTTTTTGCGGATTAGTTATTATTAGCTTTTTACAAAACAATCCTCATTTTGCCATTTTAAACGCTAGCGTCATTGGAGCATTAATTGCCTATGTTTATTTTAATATCAAACCTGCTCGTTTCCAAATGGGAGACGTGGGTTCTCTTAGTATGGGAGCTCTGTTTGCTGTAACAGCTATTGCCCAAAATAGATTATTAATTATCCCATTTTTCGGCTTCATATTTTTAGTAGAAATTATCTCAGTAATTTTGCAAATATTCTGGCGTCACATCTTAGGCAAACGTTTATTCAAAATGGCTCCTCTGCACCATCATTTAGAATGTTTAGGGTGGAGTGAGGAAAAAATAGTAATGCGTTTTTGGATTATTAATTTATTTATGATGTTTTTGGGTTTATGGGTAGCAATGCATTAATTAACAAACATATTGATTTAAAAAATAAAAAAATTCTCATTTACACTGGGAATTCTTTCGGTTTAGATGCCCGCAAAATAATGTCTAGTAGGCCAAAAACGGCTGATGGAATACTGCGATACGCTAAATATAATATTGTTGGATTAGTTGATTCTGCTTGTTTAGAAAAAGACGTTACTCAAATACTCCCTGATTTAAAGAAAAAAATCCCTATTTTTAAAACAATTAAAAATGCTAAAGAAAAAACTTTGGCAGATATATTAATAATAGGCATTGCGCCAAAAGGAGGCAAGGTGCCTAAAAATTTTATTGATGATTTAGTTTGGGCTTTAGAAAATAATTTTGATTTAGTAAGCGGCATGCATGTGTCGCTTTCTCTATATCCCAAAATACTTAAGGTAGCCGAACAAAATTCTCGTAAAATATGGGAGGTGCGTATTCCCCCAGACAATTTACCAATCGCAAGTTGCCAAACGTATAAAATAAAAAAACCTATTGTGCTAACAATAGGAACAGATGCCGCAATCGGAAAACTAACCACAACATATGAATTAGTAAAAATGGCTCGCAAAAAACATAATACCTGCATAATTCCAACAGGACAAACCAGTATTATGATTGAAGGTTGGGGAATTGCTGTTGACAAATGCGAGGGCGACTTTATGGCTGGAGCTGTTGAAAAAATGATTTTGGAAAAAGAAGAAAAAGAAAATCCAGATATATATTTTGTGGAAGGGCAAGGCTCTTTGTCTCACCCAGCTTTTTCTACAACAGCAATAGCATTAATTCATGGCGCCTGTCCCACTCACTTGGTTTTAGTTCATAGACCATTGAGAAAACGTATTATAGGATGTTCATTATTGCCAGTCCCAAATATAAAGACAGTAATTGAGCTTGCCGAGAAAACCGTTATCCCTTCGTTTCTGAATACTAAAGTGGTAGCCATTGCTCTAAATACAAAAGGAATGACAGACCAAGAAGCGAAAAATATCATTGTAGATATAAAAAAGGAAACTGGACTGCCAACAACAGACCAAGTCCGTTTTCCAGAAGATTGGACAAATCTATTCATATAAATGGGGTTTGACCCCAAATAAAAAAAATGATGAAAAAAAAACACATTCATTTTATTGGTATTTGCGGAGTAGGCATGGGAGCATTGGCTGTAATGTTCAAAGAAATGGGATGGAAAGTAACTGGGTCTGACAAAGGATTTTTCCCTCCCATTAGCGAATATCTTAAAAAAGCTAAAATCAATTTTTATCCCGGATGGCATCCTGAAAAAATCGGCTTACCCCAAATAGTAGTAATGGGCAATTTTATCTCCCTTAAAAATCCAGAATATTTATGGGCAACAAAAAACAACCTAAACATAAAGTCATTTCCCGAGTTAGTGAAAAAATACATTATTAAAAAAAACTCCATAGTAGTTGCGGGAACTTACGCTAAAACAACTATTAGCGCTTTTTTAGCCCACGCCTTAAAACAAGCCAATAAAAATCCCAGTTGGTTTGTTGGAGGAATAGCTCCTAATTTAAAAAATGGCGCACATTGTGGACAAGGTCAATGGAGTATAACTGAAGGAGACGAATATAGTACAGCTCGCTGGGATATTTGTTCTAAATTTTTATGGTATAGGCCAACTCATCTTATCCTGACCTCTGTTATCTGGGACCATGTTGATATCTTTCCTAAAGAAAAGGACTACTTGGATAGTTTTGCAAAATTAATAAAATTATTACCTTCTAGTGGAAAAATTTTAGCTAACCTAAAAAAAGAAAAAGATAATAATTTGGAAAAAATTATTTCCTTAACAAACACCGAAACAATCCGTTATGGGAAAAAACATGTTATCAAAAACAAAAAAGATTATTCATATGAAATAAATTCTTTGTCAGCTGAAAAATCATGTTTTACTGTCTATAATCAAAATAAAATATTCGGAAAATTTGAAACCAAATTGTTCGGAGAACATATGATTGAGAACCTTACCGCGGGGATTGCCATGTGCCATATAATAGGTGTAGAATTAAATACAACAAAAAAAGCAACAAAAAGCTTTCAAGGCGTAAAACGTCGTTTAGAGCTTAAGTCTTCAAAAAAAAATATTTTTATATTTGATGATTTGGCCCATTCTCCAGTCAAAACAAAGGGTTCTTTAAAAGCTGTTCGTGTTTATTTCCCACAAGCGCGCATTTTTGCTATCTATGAACCAAATGTAGGCAACCGTACTGAAACCAGTAAAAAATTCTATAAGCACTCCTTTTTTTCCGCTAATTTTGTGTTAATTCCACGATTATCAAAAACCAAAACAGACACAAAACAAGAAAAAAGGATGAATGGGAAAGAACTGGCTCAAATCATACAAGAAAAAAATAAAAAAAACCTGAAGGTTTTCTATTTTGAAAACGATGACGAATTAGTCAATTTTTTAGAAACAAAAACAAAATCTGGAGACGTAATTATTTTTTTGGGGTCTCATAGTTTTCGGGGAATGATTGAGCAAAGCGTGAGGCAAATCTCATCCAAATAAAATTATTTGCCTTCGTCTATCACTTCTAAACTAACGTTATCTCCATCAATTTCAGAAATTTCTAATGTTATCCCGCAAGTATCGCATTCAATAATACTACCTTCCTTAATCTCAGAAATGTCAGAAATATTAATATTGTTTTTGCACTCCGGGCAAATTAAATTAAACATAATAACATTCTAAAAAAATAACCATCAATGTCAAGGTCTTTATGAACAATACTCAACAAAAAAAATATCCTGACTTAGCTCAAAAATTAAATTTACCAGAAGTTTGGATTAAACATGAATATCTCAATGAATCTGGTTCTCATAAAATCAGACTACTTTCTTATTTATTTGAAAAATATATTCCTCAAGGGGAAAAGAATTTCGTTATTTCTTCTTCTGGCAACGCTGCTATTGCTGCATGTTACTATTTAAAAAAAAATAACAATCCTAGTATAAATTTAATGGTTTTTGTTCCGCGAGACATGGATTCTAAAAAATGGAAACGCCTACAATTAGCTGGAAATAATTTCCGCCAAATTAAAATTCAAAAATCAAAAAAAGCCAAACAAAAAGCATTTAAATTTTCTCAAGAAACAGGAGCTATATTCCTGCGAGGCTCTACCGAACTTCAAGCAGAACAAGCTTATATTAGTTTGGGGGAAGAAATAGGACAAATAACAAACCTGCAAGCGCTTTTTATTCCTACTTCCTCGGGGATAACCAGCTTAGGGATATTTGAATCCTTTCAAAAAATGAATAAAAACGTAGAAATTCATATTGTTCAAACAGAAAAAATCCATCCATTAGCACAAAATTTTGACCAAGAATTTAAGGTCAAAAATAAATCTTTAGCCAAGGCGATCGTGGACAAAATAGCCAAAAGGAAAACTGATGTTATAAGGGCTGTCCAGGAATCAGCTGGGTGGGCATGGATAATTAGCGACAGAGAATTAAAAAAAGCTAAAAAAATCATTGAAATAAATACAAACATTGCTAAAATAAGTTATGATAGTTTATTGTCCGTAGCGGGTCTATTAAAAGCTCAAAAAAATAACTGGAAATTCACTGGAGCTGTTTGTTGTCTTTTCACAGGAGAATAAAAAAACACTCCAAGGTCCGACCATGGAGTATTATAAATTTTGATATATGAATCTTGAAATTAAAGGAGGAAAAAAATTAAAAGGAACAGTTACCACTAATACATCAAAAAATTCTGCCATGGGTTTAATGGCGGGTAGTCTTTTGAATAAAGGAAAAACTGTTCTTAAAAAAGTGCCTCATATTGAGGAGGTTAATCGCATGATTGAGGTTTTGAGTAGTCTGGGCGTTAAAATAAAATGGATAAAAAAGGACGATTTAGAAATTATTCCTCCGACAAAATTAAAAATCAAGAATCTCAACAAAAAATCAGCAACCAAGACGAGAAGTATTATTATGTTTATGGGTCCCCTTATTCATGAATTCAAAAAATTTTCTCTGCCACAGCCAGGTGGATGCAAATTAGGGCTAAGAACTGTTAGACCCCACTTATTTGCCTTAGAAAAATTAGGGATTAAAATTAAAACTCTTCATAAGTCGTATGAAATAAGCCATGAACGAATAAAACCTAATAAAATAGTGCTCTATGAGTCAGGAGACACTACTACCGAAAATATTTTAATGGCAGCAGCTAAAATAAAAGGGCAAACTATTATCAAATTAGCCTCTGCCAATTATCAAATTCAAGATTTATGTTGCTTTTTAATTAAATTAGGAGTCAAAATTAAAGGGATAGGAACTACAACACTAACCGTATTCGGAAAACCTAAAATAAAAACTTCTATTGAGTATCATGTTAGCGAAGACCCCATAGAATCAATGTTCTTCTTATCTGTAGCTGCAACCACAAATTCTTCTTTAATTATTAAAAGATGCCCGATTGATTTTTTAGAATTAGAATTATTGAAATTAGAAAAAATGGGTTTCAATTTTAAAATTGTCAAAAAATATAAGGGGAAAAATAATTTTACAAACTTAGTAGACATTGAGACATTTCCATCTAAACTAAAAGCTTTAGAAGAAAAAATTTACGCTCGACCTTTCCCAGGATTGAATATTGATAACTTGCCCTTTTTCGTTCCCATTGCCACTCAAGCTCAAGGACAAACCCTAATCCACGATTGGGTTTATGAACATCGAGCTATTTATTATACTGAGTTAGCGAAATTAGGAGCTAAAATTATTTTAGCTGACCCCTATAGAGTTTACATTAATGGTCCGACCAAACTAAAAGCAACTGAAATTATTTGTCCTTCTGCTTTACGACCAGCAACCATAATTCTAATTGCCATGCTCAAAGCCCAGGGAACTTCCATTCTACGCAATATTTACTCCATTAATAGGGGCTATGAAAAATTGAGTTACCGCTTAAATAAAATAGGCGCGCAAATTAAAATGGTATAGACATGGGGACTTGGGTAATCAGGATTTTTAAAAAAATTAGAACTTGCGAACATTAACAAATTTATATATACTATCAATAATATGGTTGATGAAAAAAAGCAAAATATAATCAAGGATCATGTAATTGACGCACGCAGTTTATTAGAAGAAACTGGAATAGAAGAAAAAATGAAAATTGCTGATTTAGGTTGTGGAAGCAGAGGATATTTTGCCATTCAGGCCGCTAAACTGATTGGCGAAGATGGTTTAGTATATGCCGTGGATATTATCAAACCAGCTTTACAAAATGTAAAAAATACCGCTCATTTGTTCGGCATCACAAATTTGAGAACAATTTGGGCTGACTTAGAAATTCCAGAAGCTACCAAGATACCAACGGAAAGTATAGATTTGGCTATGCTCAATAATATACTTTTCCAAAATAAAAAGATAGAACAAGTTACTGGGGAAGCATATCGTATCTTGAAAAAGGGAGGCAAGCTTTTAATCACTGAATGGAAAAAAACTAAAGCGCCCTTAGGACCCCCCATGGAAAGCCGTCTTTCAATTGAAGAGAGCAAAAGATATGCTAAACAAGCAGGGTTGCAATTCCAAAAAGAATTAGAAGCTGGGCCATATCATTATGCCTTAATTTTTGTCAAAAATCCCACACCATAACAGGAACTTTACATTTCTTAAAAAATACTGTATAGTTTTAATATATTAAGCTAACCTAAAGTCAGGTTAGTTATCTTTGTCTAAAAAAAAATATATGGAATCTACTATTTTATCCGCAATACAACAAATTTGCGAAGAAAAAAATCTCTCCCCAGAGCAAGTTTTAGAAGCCATAGAACAAGCTTTATCAGCAGCTTTTCGTAAAGATTTTGGCGAAAAAAATCAAAACATTAAAGTTGAATTTAACCCCGAGAATAAAAGGATGAAAATTTTTGATGTCAAAACTGTAGTTGAGGATATTTTAGAAGAAGAAAAAATTGAAAAAAAAGCTAAAAATAATAACGAAGAGGGGGGTAAAGAACAAGAAAAAAAACATTTCAATCCACGAACTGAGATACAAATTTCTGAGGCTAAACTCCTGCGTCCTAATGACAAAAAAATTGTTAAAAATAAAATCAAAATTGGAGATATTATTAGAACTCTCCTGGAAGTGCCATCAGAATTTGGACGAATAGCAGCCCAAACAGCCAAGCAAGTTATTACGCAAAGATTAAGGGAGGCGGAGCGAGAAATAATTTTTGAAAAATATAAAGAACAACAAGGAAAAGTGATCAATGGAACCATACAAAGACAAGAAAAATATACCACCTTTGTTGACCTTGGAGACACCACTGCTGTCTTGCCTTCTTATGAACAAATTTTACAAGAAAGATATTCTCCAGACCAAAAAATAAAAGTTTTTGTGATGTCAGTCAATCAGGGGTCTAAAGGACCTGAAATCGTTGTTTCTCGTCGCCATCCAGAAATTCTAAAAGAACTATTTAAAACCGAAATACCAGAAGTAACAAATGGTTCAGTAGAGATTAGGGCTATTGCTCGCGAACCCGGCTCACGTTCTAAAATAGCTGTCTGGACCGAAGAGAAAAATCTAGATCCAATTGGTAGTTGCGTCGGACAAAAGGGAATAAGAATTCAAACAATTATTGCGGAGTCTGGAGGAGAAAAAATAGATATTATTAGATACTCTGAAGATTCCCAAGAATTTATATCCAACGCCCTTTCTCCAGCCAAAATCTCGTCCATAGAAATTAATGAAAAAGAAAAAACAGCTTTAGTTAAAGTAAAACAAGACCAACTCTCTTTGGCTATTGGGAAGTCTGGCCAAAATGTTAGATTAGCTGCCAGATTAACTGGCTGGAAAATTAATATTAAAGAATATATTGAAGAACAAGAAGTGAAAAAAGAAAAAGAAGTGAAAAAGAAAAAAGAAATTAAAAAAATAGTTGAAAAAAAACACAAAAAAAAAGAAGTGAAAAAGAAAAAAGAAATCGTTAAAAAACCAAAAAAGAAAATAAAGAAAAAGAATGAAAAGTCAGCTTAAAAAATTACCACAAAATTTAATTGAGGTTACTGTTGAACTATCAGTTGCGGAAATATCTGAATTTGAAAAAAGTGCTTTAAACAACTTATCTCTCAATACTAAAATAGAGGGATTTCGTATTGGGAAAGTTCCAAACGAAATTTTAAAACAAAGAATATCTCCATTAAAAATTTGGGAAGAAATGGTTGATTTAGCTATTAACAAAAAATATCCCGAAATTATTGAACAGGAAAAATTAGATCCTGTGGCCCCTCCGCAGATTGAAATAATCAAACTTGCGCCAAATAATCCTTTGGTTTTCAAATTAAAAATCCCTCTAATCCCAAAAATCAAATTGGGGAATTATAAAAATATAAAAGTAGCAAAGAAAAAAATAAAAATTGAGGATAAAGAAATAGACAGAGTAATTTCAGAACTGCAAACTATGCGTGGCAAAGAAACGTTAGTTTCGCGCAAAGCTCAAAAAGGCGACAAAGTAAATGTCGACTTAGAATTGTTTCATGGCAAGGTCCCTCTAGAAAACGGACAAATCAAAAAATTTTCTTTAATTTTAGGTTCTGGAAAAGAATATTTTCCTGGACTAAAGGATAAAATCATTGGTTTAAAAAAAGATGCTCAAGCTGAATTTTCATTTCGCTATCCAGAATCTCACCCCGATAAACAAACCGCTGGTAAACTTATCAATTTTAAAGTAAAGATAAATGGCATATATAATATTGATTTACCTAAACTTGATGACCAATTTGCTCAGAGCATAGGCAAATTTAGTTCCTTAGAAAATTTTAGAAAAAAAATAAGAGAAAATTTGGAAAAAAATGCTCGTCTCAAGGAAGAGCAACAACGAGAATTAAAAATTTTACAAGAATTAATTAACCAAACTCAGTTTGACGAATTGCCAAAAATACTTATCGATAACGAAATAAACAAAATGATAGAAGAATTAAAGGTTTCTGTTGAACAATCTTCGGGAAAATTTGAGGACTATCTACAAAATATTAAGGCCAGCGTTGAATCATTGCAAGAGCAATTTCTACCCAAAGCAAAAGAAAGAATAAAAAGCGCTCTATGTATTCGCGAAATTGCGCAAAAAGAAAAAATAATTGTGGACGAAAAGGAAATTGAGGAAGAAATCAAAAAAATATCAGAATTATATAAAAATCAAGAAGAACTATTAAAAAGTTTTACTACTAAATCAGGAAAGAATTACTTAAAAAACTTATTGATGAACCGCAAGGTAATTGAGCTATTAAAAAAGTAAGTTAGCTTAATGCGGGAGTAGCTTAGTGGTAGAGCGTCTCGTTGCCAACGAGAAGATCGCGGGTTCGATCCCCGTCTCCCGCTCCACGTA
>Ga0307991_1000436_pt1 | contig 30001 bp, 22 predicted proteins | sample EllFjometagen131_FD_203146 | JGI IMG/M metagenome (GOLD analysis project Ga0307991, IMG submission 203146) | Marine microbial communities from Ellis Fjord, Antarctic Ocean - #131 | ecosystem: Environmental > Aquatic > Marine > Unclassified | place: Southern Ocean | collected 2014-10-08 | reverse complement strand
GTTTTTTCGTGATTGGACAAATTCGTTTTTGAGTTTTCCGAGGATATCGTGTAATATGAACATGCGAGGCCTTTTTGTGTTATGGGTTTTTGTTTTTGGTGAAGTAAGAATACCATAATACGGCCTCGCAATCAAATATAAAGTACTGAAATTTAATATAAATATTGTTTTCTGCCAAAAATAGTTTTGTATTTATAGTGAAATCAATAGGTTATCTATGGATCGATTTTTATAAGCAGCTGTTTTTATTGACTATTTAAATTACCCGATCGAGGCTCACACCGATCGGTCCCTATAAAAACGGGGAAACTTCAGATCTTCAATATCATAGTAACAATTATACCGATAACCCAATTCCATTCCCAACGATGCGACATCGTTTAAAACAACATCTGCCATCAGGACCGGCGCCAGGCCAATTCCCAACTCTTTGATATCAATATCACCATATTTATCAGTATCAGAGCCATGCATATATGCCAGCCTGACCTGAGGACCCATTTTGATTTTTATCAATTTATCATCAATTAATCCAATGCCGATGGAGCAATCCACATTGAGACCTGAAGATCTCCGTTACATTAAAAACTCTCATTAGCACTTTTCCGTAACCAACTTTTCTAATTATTTGCCCCGGAAAATTCCTTATGTCGTGCCCGATCCCGATCGATCACAAACTGGATTTCCCGTGAGGAAACACTACCGGTTCGAAGGCCCTTCAGCAGCTGCACTTCATCTTTTGCGTAGCGGTACGGCACGCCTTTTAACGTGATGTTGCCGTCAGCGGCCACAATATCTTTTACCATCTTCATAATATTGGACTGAAGCCGGAACGGTTCGGTACCTTCGATTTCAACTTCCCACTCACTGTGGCAGGCTTGGGGGTTGTCCGGCACGATATTGCTGCTGTACATTTTTGCCTGGTTGACCCCTTTGGCTGTATTGATGACTTTTCCAAAAACCTCAATCAGTTCATATTCCGTGGCCCCGTCCAGGCGGATATTGATTTGCTGCTGCTGGTCCGCAATTCTCTGGGAAAGGATACCTGCGGCATCAGATGATGTTGAAGACGGTGAAACTACTTCGTCTTTTTTTCGATTTTCATTCCAATTGGTCAAAATCTTGCCGACTTTATCGCCGATTTCCTTTTCCACATGACCGGTGGCTTCATCCGAATCCCGGCGGGTAACCTTAAATGTTTCAAACAGATTCACACCGAGAGACCGGCCCCCACTGTCATAACCAGATCCATCCACCTGAGCCGAAGCCTTGTAATAATCATCCGGTGTATGATCTATTTTGACTCTCAGCCACACAATGTATGCCGCATCCACCCCATATTTCCGGCACATTTCCTGACATGCCAGGGCAGAATCTTCCCGGGCGGTTTCCATGACCCGATTGTATTCCTTGTTTAACTGGTCTTTTGCAAACGGATCGATCACTTCAAATCCGCTTGCGACCAACCGGTTCTGGATAAATCCCGTCATCCGACGATAATGCATAGCGCTATCACTGGCGCCGGCATCTCTGCCTTCTTCCACATAAAACGGCAATACGACAATTCGTGTGCGAAGGCCTGCCTCAGCAGGCGCCGGACAAACAGCAGACGTCCCGATGACAGTTACAAAAATCCATAAGAATAATCCGATGTTACATAAAAGTTTCATGTTTCGCCCCATTTTCATTGTTATTCCTCCCTGGATGAAAAATTTATTACACGATACTGACATTATTAAATGATACTATACCTGATTTGTATTTAAACTTCTTATCGGCTGAATTTGTTTTTTTTCAACACATAATTTTTTTTACACTGCACGTTTTGTGGTTATCGTACATGGCGGTCTAAAAAACCAACGCTATTTTGGACGATTGCCACCTCACCATGTAGGCTTCCAGTTAAATGGAGACCTGAAGGTCTCCGCTACATTGTTTTACAACGTGTTGCCGGTTGGCTTTTTATTTTTCAGGCCCCGGCCCGACGGTATAATCCAGACTGAGCTTTCTCCAACATTTTGTCTGATGAAGAACATCATAAATCTTTTTGATATCTTCCCCCTTCACCCAATGATATATTTGATGGGTCTGAAACGGAATAAACGAAAAATCCAATTTTTCAATACTTGCCACCACCAGAACGGACTCCCGACAGCGCTTACCCGGAATTAAAGGATAAAATTCCAGATCAATATCTTTAGAACAATCTTTCGGAAACACAAATTCTTTTCCAGCGATTGGCGCGTCTTTGCAATACCGGTTGGGGTACAGAAGGGTTATTGTATTATCCGCAGACAGGCTAAACAGGTAAAGGTACATGCCGGGGTCTGTTTGAATATAGATCTGGCCTTTTTCGCCGGTCATGTAACTGCCATTTGAAGAATTCAACCGGGCGGAAAGCGATGGCTGTTTTTTGATGTTTTCCGGTGCGGTAATGGTTTGCAGTTTTTTGTGATATACATTTCCTCGAATATTTAACGCCAACGGCCGCCAATCAGGCCCTAAGTTTTCCGACCATTCACACGATCCTATCAGTTCTGCATCTTCAACTCTTAATGCCTTGATATACAATAAAAATTTTTCGGGAACGCCGTTATTGCATATAATACGATAGGTTCCGGTGACAACAATATCCGCACCGGCCTTTTCCCAAATATCTTTCTCGACTTTTCCGGACCCAAAAGATTCGATGTCATCAATGAGTAAAACAACATCCTTGCGGCCCTTGATACGAATATTGTGATCCTTCAACCCCATGGCAACCCGGTCTCGCCAGATATTGCCGAGTGCTGTAATATTTCCATTCTCCGCATTGTAAATCCAGGAAACCGCCACGGATTCTTCAGGATGAATTTTATCAATAATCGGACCAAGTTCCGTGATTTCTTTAATGGCTGTCTCGTGGGGTCTCATGCTTTGACAACCCGATATAAAAATCGTAAATATTGTCGCTATTACCATCAGCTTTTGAAAATTCATACGTATAATCAGGTTCCTTTCAATTGCGGTCATAAACTGTTCTCTCACGTTTCGATAAATGGAAGCCTGAAGGCTTCCGCTACATACAATTGTGAATCGGCTTTTGACCGTGTAGCGGAAAGCTTTAGCCTTCCCTAAGCGTATAAATGACAGTTCTATTCAAACCCGCCATTATAATACAGGCTCAGCGTATTTTCCGCAGTCTCGTCAATCCGGTAAGGCACAACATGGTTATCCTGCTGGAGATTATCCTTAATCCAGTTGTATAAATTGTCCGTCCGGCATCGGCATTGAAGGGTATAACCGACACAGCCGGGCGCATTATCACAAGACCCATCCGACCGCTTAATGGACTGCAGGCCCGGTACACAGCTAATCACTGGATAAATCTGCCGACTCAGGGAATTGGAAAAGCCATAAAAACAAAGGGTATGATTTGTTAGCGGTACATCCGGAATCACCGATGAAATATTTGCACTTGAAGATGCCTTCGGTGAAACTGAAGCGACCGAGTGATTTGAAATTTCCGAATAACCGTTTCGACCATGGCATGCTGCTTTTATATACGATTTGGCTGTAAAACCGGAAAGATAAGTTCCGGCTGTCTGAGTAGAAATAAACGCGCCGCTCTTATCTTCCAGCGGATTGACGCGCCATATGGCACGCAGGGCGATGCCGACTTTATCGCCTTTTTGATGGGGATACACATCCGCCATCAAAAATACGGTTCCGGTCTGAAACGTTGATTCCTCAAGGTCAAACACCTGGTTATATGCTTTATAAAAATCAACCTGATCAAACACCGGCCCAAAATCCGACTGACTGACCACACACGTAAATCCCTGATTTGCAATAACTGCTTGCTGCAACGTGTTTCCGACTGAATTTGCCAGCAATGGGTCTACACCCGATTGCCGTTTCACATACAACAGCACCTTAATTTCCTTGTCTGCTGCCAACCCGTCTCCGGTATCGACGCCTGTTTTACAGGCATCCGCCAATTCACCGGCCAGACTGAAACTCACACGATCAACAGAATCATAGGGGTTTTCTTCCAACCCTTCAGGAAACGGGTCTTTTTGCGGGGGCAAGTCGTATAACATTCTACCCGGCCGGTCCGAAGCGTAATCCAGGGTTGTTGAGGCGTTTATTCCGGCAATCATTCGGCTGTTTGAATTAAATGCGGTAATTTTTGCCTGAATTTCTTCTAAAACAGAATCGGCGGATATATTGACCTCATAGAGAACGAGATCCCTTAACACAGCCGGTTCGTAACCTTTTGTAAATTTGAAACTTAACGGTCGCCCTTCACGAAATTCAAACCAATTGTTTCGTGACAACATCACCAATTCATTCTTTTCCAGCAAGCGCTGCTCAAGCCGTTCGATGAGAACTTCTTCCAGACGCGTAAAATTGAGCCCGGATTTCAAAGAACCGGGGATTACCGTTACCGGTGCGACTTCTGCTGCTTTATACTTTCCTTTTTTTATAATATCTGAAACCAGCTGGTCAATTTTTTCATCAAACGCACTTTTATAATCCGGATCAACCAAAGGCTTGGGCCCTTTTTTCCCGGAACATCCTGAAATGATCAAGGAGAATAAAATCAACGCCATTGCCGTTACCGATAATAATGTCCTTATGCGTTTCGCCTTCATGTTTCCACCTCGTAGTAATATGGTTGATTTCAATAATTAAATTTACAATCTTGATTATTGGCGGCCTAAAGGCCGCCGCTACATTGGTCGTTGCCATCACGCTATGTAGCGGAAGGCTTTAGCCTTCCATTTCGCAGCGGCCGGTTAGCGTCCAGCCCGGCGGCCTGAATGTTTCCGCAACATTGGCATATTGTTTGTTTATATTCTTTCTTATCGGCGATATTTTCCATTTTTCTACAAAAATCTAAAATATTTGGTCCATCGGCTTAAGCTTGCGCATGTAGTAAAAGGCCGCAGCCTTCAAAATCCTTCTATAGCAAATGCATTCGGTTTGCCGGCCTAAAGGCCGCCGCTACATTGGTCATTGCCATATCGCCATGTAACATTTTCAGGTTTCCATAATTGAATCGCGCAAGCCTTTGAGTATTTATTCTGCCTTACTTCCATTTCTCAGCAACATTGGTCGTTGCCATCACGCTATGTAGCGGAAGGCTTTAGCCTTCCATTTCTCAGCAACATTGGTCGTTGCCATCACACACCATGTAGCGGAAACCTTCAGGTTTCCATACGAAGCAATGGCACCCTCCCCACATTTATTTTGTATTCCGCACGATCTAAGCCGCCCTTAAAATTCTAGCCCACTTCAATACTTTATTTGAATACGCGGGTTTATCCACCACCACTTTTTTGCCGCCGGAATAGATAATCACCACAGGTTCCCGTTTTGCACCATTTCCCGGACCGGCATAATAATACTCCAGCGGATATTTCCAGTCATCAATATCTTCCCTGTCCGTCAAATCTTTGGGTCGGTCGGATTTTGCCATTTGATACATATGGCCCAGATACCAGGTGCCGGCGAATATGGATGCTCGGGGATCAAGCGGGGAACCATCAATCGGTGTTCCCTTTTTAGCCAATGCCCGGCGGGCATCACTAAATGTGCCGGCGATGGTCTGCATTAAACCGGAGGCGGATGAAGTTTTCGCGCGGGCTTTGGGGTTACCTCCGGATTCCACCATAATGACCCCCGAGATAATTTCAATGGGCACATTAAATTTTTCTGATGCTTCGATAATAATTGATTCAAAAGGCATCAGGTTCGCGTGTATGCCGGATGCCACTTTTTTACGGGCGATTTTATCCGTGGCTGCGGCGGTTTCTTCTTCTTCGGTAAACGGAAGATAGATGGCCTGTAATTTTACCCAGGGATCTTCGGTTTCAGCTTCGTTTTTTGTTATTTGTTTTGTTTCAGCTGCTTCTTCAGATCGATTTTCAAATTGTTTTCTTAAGTCCGCCCATGGATCTTTTTCAACCGCAGAAACAAGCATCAGCGGCAATAATGTTATAACAATGATTGCCGCAGCGATCATTTTTATTGTCCATATTATAAATGGCTTCATATTAATCACCGATTCGCTCCGCAAACGCCACGCCAATGCCGTTTTTACTTAAATATTGAAATGCCGACAGATATTCTGTAAGCAATACCTGCTGATCATTTGTCTCTTCGATGTAAAGCACTTTTTTTTCCATGCCATCTTTTCCGGTGATGGTCATCACGCGGCCATCTGCATCCATTTTTTTCACATCTTCCTTGGGACTGTAAAGGACGTCTCTATACTTGATATAAATTTTGCCATCTTGTTTGACCAACTGCCCAATACTCTCCATCGACACCTGGGCCATGCTGGAACTGGCGGCGGAATCCTGTTTCTCCGGTGAATCCTGCCCTTGCGTTGACTGACGCGTGTCCTGTGAAGCCATCATTAACATAAAGCAAAACACCATGATCATTAAAAACAAATAGGCAAACAGGTCTTTTCCCGGGTCAACGGTCATCCCGGATGTGAATTGGCCGTGTCGCCGCCGGCCCGCCATTAATTCACCTCCATAAGTATTTCACCGATTCGGAGCCCGATCATCGTCTCCAGACGCTTTGCCCGGGTCATCAAAAATTTAGAGCATAAAATGGTCACCATGGTTCCGCCGATGGCTGCCGCGCCCAGGGACGTATAAAGCGCGGTTGACAAGCCGTGGTTCCATGAAGAAACAAACACATCCGCCGCCGGCGTTCCCAGGGCAATACCGCCAAACATTTCGTTAAAAGCACCAATGGATCCGAAGATCGTACCGGCAAATCCGACCAGCACCAGGGTATTGATATACCCGTTCACCGCTGTAAAATGGACCGACACCCGGCACTCCATTTCCGACCAGATGGCATCAATAATCGGATCTATCCCTCTGTACCCCGATTTTGAAGATGCAACCGTTCTTAACCGGTCAAAAAATGGCGTCAAAAATTTTATTGCAGGTGAATTCCCCACCTTGATGGGCGTGGCTTCTTCGCCCGCCGGAACATGTCTTAAAAAATCATATAAAACAGTTAACCGTCGAATCATCATATAAAAATACCAGAGAAAGACACATCCGAAAAACACACCAAAATTTTGCAAAAACCATGAAAGAAAACCCATTTTTATTCCTTGATAAACTCGTAAAAAGTCGGATTCCGATGGCAAAGAAAAAAGTTCCAAATTCGAGGCGCGCAAATCCTGAGTGATGATTTGTACTTAGCGTACCATGAAAAAACGAAGAATGAAGCGCAACAAAGAATTTGAACTTTTTACGAAGCCATCATTCATTATTTTAATAAACCGGCCGCTATCAAATGATCAATATCCTGACTCCCCTTAAAACAGGATGGATCAACTGGCACAGATCGTCCGTCTGAAAGATCAATGCGGGTCGGGACAAACACCCCAAATCCGCCGCCGCCTTTTTTACGTATGGCATAGGATCTGCCGAGCAAATCCACAGAAGCAGATGCCATATCTGCCGGGATCAGGCCCTTTTCACGGCAGCACGCCACCGCAAGATTGGCACGCGCATAGATTGAATTTCTGACGGAATCATACATATAATATCGAACTTCAACCCTTTTATTGCGCAACCCGGCTTTCACCAGCGCATCATTGAATTTCTCAAATGGATTGGTGACCACAAAACAAGTAGAAGCGTATACATCCAAAGCAGCCGGTGCAATCCGGGAGCCGTCAGATAGATCCGCATAAGGTTCTCCATCCACCAGGGCAACGACTTTCATTTGAAAAAGCGTATATACATTTTCCAGATTTTTGATTCTCAAAGGAATGTTGCCGCCCCCACCCTGCTCGCCAACCTTTTTCCAGCTTTGATACACGCCCATATAATCAGAAGTTGCCAGCGTTACTTCACCGGCCGTTTCTTTTTTCTCATGTGAGCCGGTTGTTGGTATGGATGATAATTTTATCGGTTGTGTTGCCTCTTTTCCAACCATTAAAGGGGCTGTTTCAGGAGAGGGCGTTTCCTTAACAGGCTGTTCCGCCTGGGCCACTTTGACCGGATCAGGCACTGGGGACGTTGCTGAATCAGAATCCGGTTTTTCAGGTCCCGGCGCAGCAGCCGCTCCCTGGTCTGCCGGTTGTTTTTCTATCTCAGCTACCGGCGGCGTTGCTGGCTGCTGCACTGCGGCCTTTTCTTCAGCCGGCTTTTGAGATTTTTCAGCCTTTTGTCCGGCTTCCTGTTCTTGCTTGGCGTCAAGTTTTTTTTCTGCTTGTGCTGTTGCGTCAGATTTTTTTTGTTCCGGCACCGCGCTTTCTTCTGCCGATGTTTCCGGTGATGGTGGTTCAACCGGTTCCGCCTCAAAAACGTGCTTTACCGCCACCATCACCTGGTCGACCGGTTTGCTGAGCTTATAGGCAATGGTACACCCGACCATAATTATAAGAAAAACCAGCAACGCGACGCGGCCGGTTTTTAACCGGCCGTCGTCATACGTTAACAAAGGTTTCATAAAATAGCCTCCGTGATTGTTCGATCAATAATCGGATCACTGCCGGATGGCGCTGCCACCTGCCATAATTTCACCTGTTTTGTAATCCGGGCCGCAATCTCGGGCCAGCCATTATTTAATCGGTCATACCGTTTAGTGAATTTTGAATATATTTCGCTTTCATTCATAAACCGGTTGATAGTTGCTTGGTTCTTATCGCTTTGCGTAAATCCGCTCAAATCATTTTGGGACATAATTTCACAGGCATCCAAAGAAATTATAATCAAGTCCAGATAGGTATCAATCTCATCTTGAATATTGTCTTTCATCTGATCGAATTTTTCGTTTACAAACGCTTTACGCTCATTATTTTTGCCGGTATCAGTCTCACCTTCTGCCGCTGACAATCCTTTAAATATCTCTTTGTCCTTTGCAAAGATAAGGTTGTCTTCATAGTCATTATAATTTGCGAGCTTAACCCCATAGAGAACGAGTTTTTTATAATTCGCATAGTAATCGGCAAAATCTATTTTCTGCTGGTATTCTTCGACGGATTGCTCATTAAACACGTTTCTTAAATTTTTCCCCATTTCAGAAGTTTCCGCATCCAAAGTTTCCTTTGGCATATTGGTATACTGCTCATATAAAGATTCGGCACCGGCCGACGTGACCATGAAAATGGCCATCAATCCGACCACTAAAAGGAATCCTGAATAATATCGAATATTGTTTTTCATCTGGCTATACCTCCTACCTATGTTCAATTATTCCATTGATCACGCTGACTATAAATAAAATCCATTTCATCCTCTACGCTCAGAGCGGCGCCAGTCATGCCGGTTTCATCGACAATCTGAATGCCGTCAAACCCGTTCAATACGTCATTGACCATGTTATCTAAAACACCGTCTAATTTGGCGATGGAACTTTCCACCACGCCAAGCGTGTTATTGAGCTCCGTGAGATTTGAAAACCCCATATTGGCCAGGTAATCAGGAGAGCCGGTACCACCCGCTTCCGCCACCGGAACTATTTTGGCAAACAATGTATAAAGCCCGCTCATGACACTCCTGAACTTCTCAGGGATTTCAGCGCCATCCTGTCGGATTTTATCGCGAATTAATCCTGTAATCTGCTGGTTCATCTGTGCCACTTTAATACGGGATTCAAAAAGTTTTCGGCGTTGCGCGATTTTGACCATTCGCTTTTTGATTCGGTCATATTTCTTTTTCAACTGTTTTTTCTCTGCCGGATCAGTGGAATCCTGATATGCCGCTAAGGCTTCTTCAGCATTTTTCATTGTCTGATCAAACGATTTTCGTTCCTGTTTCAAATAGCGATTAAGAGCAAGCTCATAATTACTATTGATAGAACGGGTCGCCTGGGTATCCACCACGGAATCCGCCACTGCCCGATCAAAATAATCCAGCGATTGCAATAGATTATCAAGGTTTTGATCACATATCAATTTAAGTTGACCCACTTCGGTCAAAATTTTCGCATTGATATGCGCCCGCCGGGCCTTTCCTTCCGGATCATCCTTAGACAAAAAACCAGCCTGATCTAATTGTTCCCTTGCATCCATCAGCTTTTGCAATTCCACGGTACTTTCTGCAAAGGCTTTAAACAAATCATTTGAGGATGACTGCAGCATTTTGCCGCTGCGCTCCACTTTTTCCCGTGATTTTTTGGCGATTTCCACGGCCCGATCCGCATTTGACACGTCCGGCGTCTTTGCCGCATCAGCCACGGAAATCCAACACATTAAAAAAAGAACGCCAAAAACAACACGCATCACCTTTAACAGACGATCATGATAGATAAAAATTGTTTTCATGGTGCCTCCTATGTAAATTATCGAAACATTAAATCAAACAAATCCGGGTCCAGGTGGCGGGTTATCAATTGTGCATTCCTTACTGCCGGGTCATTACTGGTTTTGGCGTTTCGAACCACATAACGGCAATAGCCGGTTAAAAGTGCCTTGTCCGCTGTTCGGTAAGAAGCCACGCCTTTATCAATGTTGGAGAAATATCTAAAAATCGATTTTTCAAAATATATCATATTATCTAACTGATTAAATTCGTTGATCGCCTGTGCCAGATGATTCTGCGGAATTTCCTTGTCCTGGTCCAGGCAGCGTTGCATCAACGGAACCCAGCATCCTGCCATCTGTTTTGATTCAAGCGATTCATTTAATATTATTTCAATGTCATTTTCTGAAAATTTATCCAGATTCCCGTCAATGGCGTCCGCGCATGTCGGTGTCCACCTTTGGGGAGATGGTGTTGATTTTGCAGAACACCCCGAACCAATTAATAAAACAATTCCAATAAACGGAATCAGCCATTTTCTCCTGCTTGATGTCATTTCTCACCTCCTGCAATCAATCGGTTGTTTTTGGTTAACGGATTATCCATTTCTTTCTGCGTATTTATGCCAATCGGATCAAGTTCAAAAAGTATATCGACCGAAAATTTGGATTTTCAACGAACTTAAAAATATTTTTTAATAAAAAAATTTTGGGTCACCGCTGGACCGTGTAGCGGAAGGCTTTAGCCTGCCAAAATGCCCATGACAATGGTGGCCACAGAAATGGAGACCTAAAGGTCTCCGCTACATTATGTGTTGCCCGCCGGAGCGTATAGCGGAAACCTTTAGGTTTCCATATACCGGGACCACATCATGTGTTGCCCGCCGGGTTGTGTAGCGGAAACCTTTAGGTTTCCATATACCGTTACCGACCGCACACCGGTTGCGTATGTCTAAAGATTTCCGCTAAAATTAAATAGTCAAAAATTTCATTAAAATGTTGATCTGATCTTTAGAATAAGTTTATATTTATCTAATTTCAGAAATCATAAAAACAATTTTTAATATGCATTCAATTAATTGAAAATTCATACCGTAAATATAGTCGTATGTCAAAAAAATAGGATAAATAACTTATGATAAAAACGAAAACTTCAATCTCTCAAATTCATCTAATGCCAAATTTTATCCGTGCCGGCAAGAATATGTTTCGATTCTTTATGCTGCTTTTTATTGTATCTGCACTGATTGCCTGTCACAAAACTATACCGCAAAACGCTATCCAGGCATCTCCCCTAAAACAGACCGTTGAAAAAATGGTTAAATCGATCAAGGAAAAAACACCGCTGGCCGGTCAATCCATTCAAATCAGTGAAAATAATTTCTGGGAGCGCAATAGCTGCACCAACCTGCCCTTTTCAAGAACTCTGTCCGACATGCTGGCCGCAGAACTTTCACGACAGGGAGCCATTGTGACACTCCAGGAAACCGGGGAGCAGCCGTTGCGGCTGTTCGGTTCTTATACAAATGATTCAGATATTGTCACAATCACCACCCGACTTCGCAAAATGGGAGAATCCGGCGGATTAGACATTGCCGTTGTCCAGGGTCGTCTGAACGGTAAAAATTTAAACCCGAACTGGTTTGATATGGAATTTGGCCGGATCGCCCGGACGCTGGTCCGCCAATTGGAAACAAATTATCACGGGCTGGAGCGGCCAATCGATGTCCGAATTCAGCCGTGGGAGCCCGGCCTTTCAGGCCAGGCAACGCTTCAAATCGGCAGGGAGATGGCAAGATATGTTGAAAATGCCCTTTCTTGTTCACCTGTTTTCAGACCCGTTGCAGCCCCCGGAAAAGGCGCGGACACTTTCTTAAACGGCACCTATGACCGCATCGGCAACCAGTTTACCCTGCATGTCAATATTACAAAATCAGACCGGGTGGTGTCATCCACTGATTTTTCCCTGGCGCTTGCGGATGTCCCGTCGGATTTGCTGAAACCCGGCATTCAATCATTAAAAGATGCCGTAGACGCCCTTGTTGGGAAACTGGCAAAAACCTGTAAAAAAAATACCGGGCTTGCAAACAATCCCGAATTTCGAAAAATTTTTATCAACAGCAATTATTTTAATGATCCACAAGATGAAAGCACCTATCCGTTTTCACTGAAACTCAATCAGGCTTTTCAAAGATCTCTGCACAATACGGGTTTTTTCTCCGTCACGGACAACCCGAAATGCTTTTCCGGCCTTTTTCTCACCGGTGCCTATCATCGTGACGGTGAGCGGCTGATGTTGTCCGTTAAAATCAGGTCCAACATGGATTTAAAAAATTCAGCAATCAAAAAATTTGATTTGCTGGCCACTGCCCATGAAACATTAAATAAAAATTACTGGGCAGACGACTGGTTTACCCCTTCGGTCAAAGGCAAAATGGATTATCTGATGTTCTGCCTTGAACAAAAATATTCAGACGCCCGGACTTCGGATCAAAATCACAAGCTGCTTGTAAATTCCTTTACCTTTGAGCATACGCGCCTTTACAGCCCGTTTTCGCATTATATCAGCCAGTATGCAAAAGATTATTTTTCCGGCAACCTCCTGTTTACACCGGTAACGGATGTCGAGCAGCAATTGAAAAAAATTCAATCCGTCACCACCCGATCCATTGTCCCCAACCAGACCACCGGGGGAACCATTGCCGAAATTGCCAAAGCATCCTGTTTAATACAGGGAAATTACTGGAACACATCGTCAGATAAAATTGAAGTTCATGGAGAGCTGACGGATGTGCAAGGTGAAATTCTGGCATCGGCAAGAATCCGGATACCCACGGACCTGGTATGCCCGAGCCAGCTAAAGCTTCCCCAGGCAGATGATGCAAATTTTATGGATGATCTGGATATTCTTATTGATCCCGATACCACAAAACCCTTATCCGTGGAATTATTCACCCAAAAAGGCAGAAACAATCTCTCTTTTGCTAACGGTGAATCCATTGTATTTTATATCAAATCCAACCGGGCAGCCTATGTTCGCATATTCAACCGGACGCCGGATGGCACGATATACAGAATTTATCCCAATGACTATGACACCGGCCATCGCCCCATCCCCCCAAACAGCGTGACCGCTGTTCCAAATATCAATTATAACCAGACATTTGAATTCAGCGTTGAAGGCGCCACCGGCAATGAACTGGTCTTTGCCTATGCCTCGGAAAAACCCCTGGATGAACTGCCGGGCGTTGATCTCGGGCACGGCATGCGGCAGATCAGCCTGACAGTCAAACAAATCCATGAGCAATATACCGAACATGCCGCCCGATACGGATATGCTTTGTTTCGGGATGTTATTGCCTTGCGGACGACGAAATAAACCGTTGCCGCACTGTGTAGCGGAAACCTTTAGGCTTCCAGAGATTCTTGACCTTCAGGTCACGAATTTGGAGACCTGAAGGTCTCCGCTACAATGTTCAGTAGCGCCTCGGTTTTTGTAGCGGAAACCTTTAGGTTTCCATTGTTCCCGAACGTTTAGGTTCCCGCCATTCCCGTGACCTGCAGGTCACGGGAATGGCGGCATAAATGCCTCCGCTATGGGGCGGCCCCATCACCACGTAGCGGAGGCCTTTAGGCTTCCATAACCCCATGACCATATGGGGTGGTGTCACATCACCATGTAGCGGAAGATTTTGGCCTTCCATTTAAAATGGCGATTTAAAAACACTCGCTACATTCTGGTCGGCGGACGGGGACGCATTCGACCTGTACGCCATTTCATTGCATTCGTTCGCCCCTTTGTTTATCATACATACGTATCCTGCCACAAATGGGTAATGAAATCCTGCCAGGGAAGAATGAATATATTCCCGATCCTTCGCGGGCGATCTTCAAGGCTGACCAGAATATAAGACTTCAGCAGGACTTCTTCACGGATGGCTTTTAACCCTTTGAAATCTTTTTCAGTAATATTGGCCTTTGCTTTGACTTCGACCGCTGTTTTTCCATTAATGACAAAGTCAACCTCAAAGCCTGAGGTGGATCGCCAGTAGCACACTTCACAGCCGCCCTTGTAATCACAATAAGCCTTTATTTCATGATGGATATAGGCTTCAAAGGCTTCCCCGAATTCCGGAGACCGAACCGAAAGTCCCCGGCGACCTTGGAGATATCTGGCAACGCCGACATCAAAAAAATAAAATTTTGAAGTGGCAACCGGCTTTCGTTTGACAGATTTTCGCCATGCCGGCAGATCATCCCCCAGCAGTGTATCGCGCAAAATTTGAAAATATTCCTGAACCGTTGATCGTGGAACCTGGGCATCGCTGGCAATATTTGTATAATTGATCATTTTACCGTTACACAGCCCGGCGATTGTGAGGAATCTACTGAATGCAGGCACATTACGAACAATGGCTTCAGCCGCGATCTCTTCTTTCAAGTAATTGCCGGCATATGCTTCAAGATCCTCAAATGGGGCATCAGAAAAATAAATAGAGGGGATCAAGCCTGTATCAAGCGCCTTTGTCAAATTAAAATCTTCTTTTAATTCTTTAAAAATAAACGGATGAAGTCGTTTGGTCCTGGCACGCCCCCCCAGCAGATTCACGCCACGGTTTCTCAACTTCCTTGCGCTGGAACCTGTAAGAAGAAAATGAATCCCCTTTTCTTCGATCAAATAATGGACTTCATCAAGCAGAATCGGCAGTTTCTGGATCTCGTCGATAATTACAATCCGGTCATCATCGGTTATTTCCTGACGAAGCCGATGTGGCGCCCGGCTTAATTTCAGGTAGATATCGGTCTGAAGCAGATTATAGTACTTAAATTTGTGCAACGTATGTTGAATCAAAGATGTCTTGCCGGTTTGACGTGGCCCGAACAAGAAATATGATTTATTTGAAAGAAGCTTGAATAAATCCAATTTTCTGTTGATGTACATGACCACCCTCCTGATAATTGCCGCTAAAGTTGGCATATATTATGATAATTGCCAACTTATATGGCGATTATTTTAAAATCAAGGCGTTTTTGTGGCGGCATAAATGCCTCCGCTACATGGGGTGGTGCCAATGCTCTATGTAGCGGAAGCCTTTAGGCTTCCATTTAAAATGGAGACCTGAAGGTCTCAGCAACATTGGGAGTTACCATCTTGCCATGTAGCGGAAGCCTTTAGGCTTCCATAAACCCGTGACCTGAGGTCACGGCGCGCGCGCATGCGTCCTTTTACCACTCAAAAACCTTACGTCCATATAGTAATGATCCTGAATACGGATAATCCCTTGCCTGTTCAACCATTTGGTTGCGCACTGGATTTCCCAGAATATAATTTACCGTATGCTGAACATCTTCATCCTGCCTTAGAACATGATCATAAAAACTTTTTTGCCATAAAAGGCGCTGGGTATCCTGCTTTATATCCATGTCCGGTGATTTGCTTATAATTTTTTATAAAATTAACAAGATGACTGTTTGAATGTCGACCCTGAAGCAATAAGTGAAGATGATCCGGCATAAAACAATAAACAATCACATCAAATTTATATTTTTCGCAGGCCTGATTTAACACCCTCACATGTTCATCAATAACCTTTTTGGACGTAAACACATATTTTCTCAGATCAGATGCAATTGTGACAGAATACACATTTGTCCCGATATAATTGTCTTTGTTCAGGCGATGTTTTTTTCGTAATAAAACCATCGAAATTTATATTTTTCCGGGCTTGTTGGCCCTGTCTATAGGGGTGGAGGCATAAATGCCTCCGCTACAATATTCGGTAGCACCTCGGTTTTTGTAGCGGAAGCCTTTAGGCTTCCATTTTCCGGATATCGATTTCCCGTGACCCGCCGGCCACGGGTTATGGCGGCCTGAAGGCCGCCGCTACATGGGGTGGTGCCAATGCGCTATGTAGCGGAAGCCTTTAGGCTTCCATTGTTCCCGAACCTTTTGGTTCGCGGTGTGGAGGCATAGATGTCTCTGCTACATCGTCTGCCGTCCTCTGGTCATCCGATCCGGCATCCAACACCCGGCGGGCGCAGCCTTTCGCCGGGTGTGCGGCTACCTTTTCCGGATGCCCGTTGACCAGCTTGTTCCCTGCACTACTGACCTGGAAGCCGGGCAAGGCGAAAGCCCAGACCGTTGTCCCGGCCGCCGGGATCGTGCCTGAAGCGAGAGGCAGACCGGCAGATCCAGGCGTCGTAGTGCCAGCTGCCGCCCCGACCCACCCGGCTATCAGCAGATGACGGTCCTTGAGGATCAGTTGCCGACCCGGAAGGATAGTCGCCATACCAGTCCTGACACCACTCCCAGACATTGCCGTGCATGTCATACAACCCCCAGGCATTGGGCTGTTTCTGAGCCTTCGGATGCGTCTTGCCTCCTGAATTTGATGTATACCATGCATAGGCCTCAAGACCATCTGAACGATTCCCAAAACAATATGTCGTGTTGCTGCCTGCCCGGCACGCATACTCCCACTCTGCTTCTGTGGGCAGGCGATAGACAATGACCCCTTCCCGCTGATTCAACTTTTTTATAAATTCCTGCACATCATTCCATGATACATTTCCCACCGGACAGTCGTCACCGCAATTTTTAAAATTCGAGGGATTGTTTCCCATAACTGATTCCCATTGGCCCTGGGTTACTTCAGTGGTTTGAAGATAATATCCCTTGGTCAGCGTCACCCGGTGTTGTTTTTCGTCACCACCCCGGCCAAAGCATTCATTGGAAGGGCTCCCCATCATAAACGTACCGGGTTCAATATAGAAAAATGCCATGCCCAAATCATTAACCAGCAACGCCAGGTTATAAAAAACAGATTTCATCTTTTCAATGTCACCTGCGGGGATCCCTTTTGCGGCTTTCGGGTATTTTTGTACCAGCTGCTGCCAGGCGACAGCCCCCATGTCCCGGCCATAGGGAGAGGCCATAATTTTTTTGTATTTTTCCGCATCTTCTTCAAAAGAGGTGCGGATTTTCTGATTTTTTTCCGCCTGCAACCGTTTCATCTCCGACTGCCGCTTTTTTTCTTCTGCTTCCCGTTGTTGTTTCAGGGCGGCCATTTTTTGCTGTTCCGCTTCCTTTTGATCAATCATTGCCAGCATGGTGTCCAGGTTATCACCGGATCGGGCGGAAGATGTGCCCAGTCTTTTTTTCATTTTTATAATCTGCTGATCCATTGCAGCCAGTTTCTGCTGATATGCTTCCTCCTCCGCCTTCCGCCGCTGATCGGCTATTTTTTGCGCTGACGCCAACTGGTCCAGGCGAGACAATTCGGTTTGCCGCCGCGTAACCTCTGCTGCCCAGTCCTTTTTCCCAATCTCAGTGAGCACCCAGCTTGCCGGATCACCGCCTTCCATTACCACATAGGGCTGCTGGTTTTTATCCACTCCTAAAGACCGTTTTAAAGTGTCAGGAACTACATTACGCAAATATCCTGAAAGGCTGCCCAGCGTCACCCTGCCCTGATCATCGGCTGCCTTGCCTTTTAATCCGTGCTCAAGAAAATATGAAAAATATCCCCGCTGCTTATCCGCCCACTCATAGGATCGCTGGCCGATGTCGCATGAAAACAGGGTGCCAAGAACACGGCCGCTGTTGAATGACGATATCGGAATCACCCCGATCCCTTTTGAAAACGCCTGTGACATCAGGTTGTCTGAATCCCCTTTTCCTTTTTCCGGGTTGTTGCGGCAGGCATCCATGACCAACAGTTTTTTTTCAGATTTGATGGCTGCCATGACTTCATTGAGCTCATCAATGCTTAATGCGGTATATTCCAGGGCCCCCATTTCCGAATAATACGTCAGCAGATAGCTCTTATTGTGCTTGCTGATGCCGTGACCGGAAAAGGCAAATACAAACAGGTCATCCGGTTTTGCCTTTTGCGCCACATATTTTAATGCCTTGACGATTCTGCCGGTGGTCGGTTTTTTGGTTTCAGACGTCGCATTGGTATACACAAGGATATGGTCCCCGGGCATGTCAAACACCTGGGCAAGGGTATCGGCCATGGCGTTTGCGTCATTGACCGCACCGGAAAGAGAACTGATCTCCGGGCTGTGGTATGTGTCAATCCCTACAACCACTGCCCAGCCGCCGCGTGCCGCTGCCAATCCCGGTGTTAAAAAAATCATCATCCAGATTAAAAAAAACCATTTATTCTTTCTTATTGCCATCATTTTTCCTTATTTTCATTGTTTTTCTTTAACTGAAACCATGAGATTTTCATTGTCCCGGGGCAATATAAGCCCCGGGAATAGAGATCTGAAGGTCTCCGCTACATAGGGTGCCGCCTCTCTCCGTGTAGCGGAAGGCTTTAGCCTTCCAGAATCCCGTGATCTTCAAGATTCCAGGAATGGCGGCCTAAAGGCCACCGCTACATTGGGTGGTGACGCTTCACCGTGTAGCGGAAACCTTCAGGTTGCCATATATTTTGTAAATTTCTTCATTTCCTTTTTCGGCCGAATTTTCAGACCAGTTCACCCAAATATATATGGGCAGGGCACATACGAATATTTTCTTTTGTGATCACATCCGGTCCATCGGCAAGCGATACCTGCATGGCACGGACATCGGGAAACCGGACTTTTAAATATTTCAAGCCACGGGACGGCTGTTTATCAACAGATCTTTTGCATTCGATAAATTGTGTGGGTTTCCCTTTTTCCATTACCACAAAATCCACTTCCCGCCGGTCAATGTCCCTGAAAAATCGAAGCTCCACATCCCGGCCTTCCGTGTCCTGCAGAAAACAAATCCATTTTAACAAATGGCAGGCCATCAGGTTTTCAAAACGTGCGCCCGGATCATCAATCACCGTCCAGTCCAGATGATAATGCTTAGCCTCTTTTTTGACAGCACGGATTTTCGGTGCGCCAAACGGATATATCCTGAAAATCATATACAAATTTTCAAGGATCTGGACCCATCGTGATACAGCCTGATGGGAAACATTTAAGTCTTTTCTTAATCCGTTAATGGAAAGGGGCGAACCCACAAGTTCCGGCAACCGCAAAGCCATCCGTTCAATCAGAGCCAAGTCCTTAACCTTTTCGAGATCAGTCAGGTCTTCGTGTATAATCCGCGTCCGGTATTCCCGGCTCCATCGCCGGACTTCTTTTTCAGACTGGCTTAAAAAAGGCTCTGGAAAACCGCTGAATTGCAACAGGTCGTTTAATGTTTGGAGACTGCAGTTTCCTGTTTCTTTTAAGCTTAACGGAAACAAACGATAAAAATGATACCGGCCCTGAAGCGAATCGCCGCCCCTGCGGTAATAATCCAGTCGTGCGCTGCCGGTCACAAGGATATTGAGTTCATCTCCGCGTTTGTCATACAGCCCTTTTACCGTTTGCCGCCATCGGGAATATTTATGGACCTCATCAAGAATCAGCAGGCCCGGTCCGGATGGGAACTGCTCCCGCATGATCATTTCCCGATCTTTTAACGCATCCCAGTTCAGGTATCGTTTTCCGGGATCAAGATCTTCTGCCCGGCATAGTTGTTTGGCAAGGGTGGTTTTGCCGGATTGGCGCGGCCCCCCGATAAATACCATCTTGCGTTTCAAATCCTGTGCAACACTCTTTTCAACATATCGATTAATATAATTCTGCATTTGTACAGCCACCTTAAAAAAGTCGCGAGTATTTTAATGTCTAAATAAATTTACTCGTTTTTCATAAAAGGGTCAATGTAAAATATATTCAGCGGACTGCCGGGCAAAAGGGCGCATTCGACCTTCACGCCATTTCGCTCGTCCCTCGCGCCATTTTGTTCCGGTACGACTGCGCCATTTCTCTGCCTGCCGGCTCCCTGCTCTACTGACCTGGAAGCCGGGCAAGGCGAAAGCCCAGAATGCTGCTCCGGTTGCCGGGAAAGTCCCTGCCGCGAAAGGCAGACCGGCAGAACCTGGCGAGGGAGTTCCAGCTGCCGCCCCGAGACACCCGGGATTTCCCGGATGACGGCCCCTTGGAATCAGTCACGGAACCGGAAGGATAATCCCCGTACCAGTCCGCACACCACTCCCACACATTGCCATACATGTCATACAAACCCCAGGCATTGGGCTGTTTCTGAACCTTTGGATGCGGCTTTCCTCCTGAATTTGATGTATACCATGCATAGGCCTCAAGACCATCTGAACGATTCCCAAAACAATATGACGTGGTGCTGCCCGCCCGGCAAGCATACTCCCATTCGGCTTCTGTGGGCAGACGATAGACATTGATCCCTTCCCGTTGATTCACCTTTTTTATAAATTCCTGCACATCATTCCACGACACATTTTCAACCGGGCAGTCATCTCCGCAATTTTTAAAATTCGAGGGATTGTTCCCCATGATTGCTTTCCACTGTCCCTGGGTCACTTCCGTGGTTTGCAGATAATACCCTTTGGTCAACGTCACCCGGTGCTGTGTTTCGTCATCATCCCGATTTTTTTCATTGGACGGGCTTCCCATCATGAACGTGCCGGGTTCAATATAGACAAACGCCATGCCCAAATCGTTTATCAATGGCGCCAGTTTATAAAAAACGGATTTCATCTTTTCAATGTCACCTGTAGAAATCCCTTTTGCGGCTTCCGGGTATTTTTGCACCAGCTGCTGCCAGGCGACAGCCCCCATGTCTCTGCCATAGGGAGAGGCCATAATTTTTTTATATTTTTCCGCATCTTCTTCAAAAGAGGTGCGGATTTTCTGATTTTTTTCCGCCTGCAACCGTTTCATCTCCGACTGCCGCTTTTTTTCTTCTGCTTCCCGTTGTTGTTTCAGGGCGGCCATTTTTTGCTGTTCCGCTTCCTTTTGATCAATCATTGCCAGCATGGTGTCCAGGTTATCACCGGATCGGGCGGAAGATGTGCCCAGTCTTTTTTTCATTTTTATAATCTGCTGATCCATTGCAGCCAGTTTCTGCTGATATGCTTCCTCCTCCGCCTTCCGCCGCTGATCGGCTATTTTTTGCGCTGACGCCAACTGGTCCAGGCGAGACAATTCGGTTTGCCGCCGCGTAACCTCTGCTGCCCAGTCCTTTTTCCCAATCTCAGTGAGCACCCAGCTTGCCGGATCACCGCCTTCCATTACCACATAGGGCTGCTGCACCCGGTCAATCCCCTGGGTCCGCTGCAGAGTATCCGGCACCGCGTGACGGAGATAACCCACCAGCGAACCCAAGGTCACGGCCCCGGAATCATCCGCAGCCTTACCATTCAACCCCTGCTCAAGAAAATACGAAAAATACCCCCGGTTCTTTTCCGGCCACTCGTATGCCCGTTGGCCCACCTCGCAGGAAAACAGGGTGGCCGACTCCCGGCACGACCCCCTTACGTCTGCATTTCCGGGCGTTACAACGATCCCTCGGGCAAAATCACCAGTTAACACATTCGGGGCACCCCCCCTGCCCTTGCTGGGATCGTTGCGGCAGGCATCCAGGATAAGAAGTTTCTTTGAAGCGGGAATTTGCCCGATCAGTTCGCTCACCCTTTCTATGGAAAGGGCGGTGTCAATAAGCGCCCCCATTTCGGAATAATAGGTGAGAAGATAACTTTTTCGGTTTGAACTGATCCCGTGTCCGGAAAAGGAGAACACAAAAAGATCCTCTTTTCCGGCCTTTTTTGCCACGTACTTCAAGGCTTTTACGATCCGGCCGGTGGTGGGGATCCGGGAGGGGTCCTTGCTGGTGTAAACAAGAACATGGTCAGCCGGCATGTCAAATACCACAGGAAGGGTTTTTGACATGCTTTCAACATCATTGACCGCACCGGAAAGAGAACTGATCTCCGGGCTGTGGTATGTGTCAATCCCGACAATCACGGCCCAGCCGCCGCGTGCTTCGGCAAAGCCCGGAGTTGAAAAAATCATCATCCAGATTAAAAAAAACCATTTATTCTTTTTTATTCCCATTATTTATTCCTGCCTTTTGCGTCATGTTTGATATTGACTTCGTTCGTACTTAAAATTATTCGGCAATGCCGAAACCGTCACCACGCCATCCGGCCCCGGTTACCAGCATCGGCATTGCGTTTTTATTTGCCCGGAGTTAAAAAAAAGCCGGGACAGGATGACACCCGGGTCATCAGACCGGCATCCACCGGTCCTGTTGAGCTGGAAGCCGGGCAAGGCGAAAGCCCAGATTGCTGTTTCGGTTGCCGGGATTGTTCCTGTTGCGATTGGCAGACCGGCAGTTCCTGGCGTTGTTGTTCCAGCTGCCGCCCCGATTCACCCGGTTAGCATTTCAGAGTGTCACCCCAAACTGTTTTATTAAATTACGGCGAAATCCATGGGAATCCGCAAGCCTTGTAAAATCGACCAGCGGTTCCATACGACGTGCAAGTTCTTGCATCGTCCAATTTCCCTTGAACCATTGCTGTTCATAAATTTTAAATTTTCTGACAAACCGTTTTTTGCTTCGCGACGCCAACCGGATTTTACTTGACGACACCCGAAACCCTAAAAACGATATACCGAAACAGGACCGGTTCAACTGAATATCATCTTTTAAAACCAATTGAAGATTCCGATACAAATACAGTTCCACCTCTTTCAATGCCTTTTTCAGATATATTTTGTCATGACCAAATAAAACAAAATCATCCATATACCGAATATAACCGGGGATACGAAGGGTTTCCTTTATCCAGTGATCAAATCCGCTGAGATAAAAATTCGCCATATACTGGGACACCAGATTGCCGATGGGCAGTCCTTTACCGGGCCGAGTATGATACGTGTTAAATATCTGAGAAAATATTTCCAAAACATTTTTATCCTTAAATCGCTTTTCCAGCAGTTTCATCAGAATACCATGATCAATGGAATCAAAATATTTGCGGATATCGAGTTTCAAATACCAGGGATATTTGCGGGCAAATGCTTTCGTTCTCAATATTGCTTTATGCAGTCCTTTCCCTTTGCGGCAGGCATAAGAATCAAATACAGAGATTCGCTCCAGCGCCGGCCCGCAGATATTCATGAGCGCATGGTGCAGCACCCGTTCCGGAAAAGACGCGGCGCAGATCATCCGCTGTTTGGGGTCCCATACATGAAAAAACCGGTAATGCCCCACATCCAGGGTCATTTGATCCAGCTGATCATGCAAATTTCGAATTTGGCTTTCAAAATCCCCGGCAAAGGCACGCACATCCGGTCGATTGCGCTTTCCCCGGACGGCTTTCAGAAATGCCTGCCGAAGATTGTCCGGGTCTTTAATTTCAGGATAAAGATTTCCCATTCGCTTCATATGTTTCGCCTTATTCGGGTTCCTCTGATGAATTCTTCGATATTGATTGGATCAGTTCGATGACCGCCTGCCCGTATTTTTTGATCCGTGCTTCTCCAACGCCTTCCACGCTTTTTAGCAACAAAAGAGAATCCATTCGGTTTCTGGCGATTTGCGCCAGCTGCTCGTTGGTAAAGATGGTATATACGGGAACCGCTTCTTTTGCCGCAATATCCTTACGCCATTCCCGCAATTTGATAAAAACCGCAAAATCGTCGGGACTCAGCACCGCTTTGTAGTCCACCCGATTTTTTTTATCGTGACCGGTTTTTAAGGTGCCGGATGGAGCCCCCTCCGTCATATATTCAACGCAGAAACTCCAGAAAGAGTTATCCCCCTGGCTCACTAATTCATGGTGTACGGTGAGCACCCGAACGGATCTTAAAAAGATATTCATCTCTTTTTCCGCCTGCTCGTCCTGCCGGGCGGGAATCATAAAAAATTTAAATTGTATAGACATGGGGCATCATTGCCTAAATTTTTTCTCTGTGATCTCCGTGTTCTCTGTGGTGAATTTTATTTTTTAATAATTTTATCATATTGGGGCTCTTACCCGACGATTAACAGAATGTATTTGTCGAGAAATGTCGCATTCGACCTGCACACATTACGCTCGTCCCTCGCTCCATTTTGTTCCGGTACGACTGCGCCATTTCACCTGATTGTTCCCTGCCTTACTGACCTGGAAGCCGGGCAAGGCGAAAGCCCAGAAAGCCGTAACGGAAGCCGGGAAAGCGCCCGGAGCGACCGGCAGACCGGCAGCTCCCGGCGTAGCGGCTCCAGCTGCCGCCCCGATCCACCCGGTGAGCACCGGATGACGGCCCGGTCGGATCGGTCACGGAACCGGACGGGTAATCACTGTAAAAATCCGCACACCACTCCCACACATTGCCATGCATGTCATACAATCCCCAGGCATTTTTTGCCAGAGAAGCAACAGGAGTCGTCTTTTTTTCATATTCCCCTTTAGGGCAGCCGGTGAACGGATAATTACCGTTATAATTTGCCTGGTCGGTTGACAAACAATTCCCGAATGAAAACGGGGTATCCGTCCCTGCCCTACATGCATACTCCCATTGGGCTTCCGTGGGCAGGCGATACTTGTTGGTTTTATCTTTACCGTTCAGCCATTGAATAAACTTCAGAACATCATTGTAAGACACACAGGTCACCGGATGATCATCGGTCTGAAAAAAACCTGGCTTTTCCCAGTATATTCGCGAATCCTTTTTCCATGATCCGTCGATATAACCATAGGCACCGTCTCCCCGCTCGGCTTCAGTGGTATATCCTGCCGATTCGACAAATTCCCGCCACTGCCCAACTGTTACCTCAGTGGTCTGAAGATAAAACCCTTTTGTCAATCTGACCTGATGACGCTTCTCATCCGTGCCGCGATCGGACTCATCAGGCGGGCTTCCCATCCAGAATTTATCGGGAGATATATAAACAAAATCCATACCCAACGAATTGGTGATTTTTTTGCCGGTTGCGGAAGATGGAAGGCTAAAGCCTTCCGCTACATTGTTTGGTGCAGATTGTTTCAATACGATGGTGAAATATTTATCCTCGCCTGCGGCAACCGTTACCCATTCTTTTTTGGTCTCATACCCGTCTTTTGACACCTCAACATGATAATCTCCCGGAGAAAGTGCCATTCCCCGCGCATACGCCGGGCCGATGTTTAAAATCCGGATGGTTGCATCCGACGGGCTGGTATTGGCATACAGGTTCCCGACAGGCGGTGCTTCTTTTTCCAGATACGAGTCCAGAGCCACATGACGTCCGGAACGGATGTTTATACTTGTTTCATAGGATTCATACCCGGTTTTTGACACTTTTACCGTGTGCGTGCCTGAAGAAGTTTTTTTGTTTTCAATCGGGGCTCTCCCTGCATACTGGCCATCTAAATACACCGATGCGCCGGGAATATTCGCAGTAACCGACAGGCTTGTTTTGCCAGGTTTTTTGGCCGGTGCATCAATCTGCGCACCGGAACTTGCCACCAAAAAGACAAAATCGCCTTTGTCGAGTTTTGGATGATTAATCTTGCCGTACTGGGGATGCTGGCTCCCCCGGGAATAGTTGATGACGTTTTCAGCCATGTATGCACCCAGTTCTTCGCCAGTGACAAATCCGTCAGTATTCCGGTCCGCATACCCGTCAAACACGCCTTGGAGAAACACGGTTTTAAATACGGATTTATCCGGCACTGGTTCGTTTTCATCTCCGGCTGTGATGATCTGGCGGACCGGTTCAGCCACTTTTTCCAGTATATACGGGCTGGGCGCTGCCCGGTTGATATTAAAAATCGAACCGGAAAAGCAGGAGTCAAACACCAGCAGCATATGCTTGGATTTTATCCTGCGAGCAATGGTTTCAATCTTTCGCATATCAATGGCTGTTCGCATAAACTGGAATTCATTTTCAGTAGGCAACGGCGCGTCCACCGGTACGATATAGCCCAGGTTGCTGCCGTCAGCCTCCTTTAACGTATGCCCGTGGCCGGAAAACCAGATCAGCACGCCTTTGTCTTTGACTTTTCCCTGGTCCACAATAATCCGGTTTAACGCATCTTCAAGTTTTTCACTGTCCGGGTTTTTAAGTAACCGAACCTCCCAGCCCAGGCCTTTAAACTTTTCGGCCACGACTTCCGCATCTGACACTGCATTTCTAAGATCCGGCCATCCATTTTTATAATCCCCGGCACCGATCACCAAGGCATAATATCCGGATGAATATAAAGGAATCGTGCGTGTTTCTCCGGAAGGGGTTTTGGCTATTACGTTGATCCCGCGTGATGTTGCATAACCGGGGGATACGCTGATTGCCCATATCAATAATACAAGAATTAACCAAAGATGTTTAAGCCTGATTGATTTAAAATGTATCGTTTGACATTGTTTTTTGAGATATTTCATAAGTGATGCCTAAAATGATTTTTGGGGGTTTTATTATTATCTCGTTAAAACCGGAACCTGTTGGTTTCGGTTTTGGGGACCTGAAGGTCTCCGCTCTGCATAGGGTGCCGCCATCTCTCTATGTAGCGGAAGGCTTTAGCCTTCCAGAATCCCGTAATCTTCAAGGTTCCAGGAATGGCGGCCTAAAGGCCGCCGCTACATTGGGTGGTGCCGCTTCACCGTGTAGCCGAAACCTTCAGGTTTCCATTTCCCCATGCAAAAAAATGTTACCGTTCGCATCGGTTGCACCGGTCTAATGCAGGGAAAAATAAGGGTTCAAGTCGATCATATCCTTCTATCCTTCAATCTATATCATATATTCGTATTATCGACGAAAATTACAAATATTCAAGTTTTTATTTTTTCATTCTGGTTTCAGTCGGTTACAAATAATAAATCATTGATTTTTAGGTGTGCGCCATTTATGATCCATAACACAAAAAAAATCTTAACTCATATTTTTTTCGCATAATCGCAAAAATAGAACTGCGGTTAAATAAAACTGCGGTTAAACGAATATCTTATTTTTTGATATTTTTTGTAGAAAAAAATTGAAAATATTACAGACCCGTCGATATATCTTTTGAAGGCATAAAAAAATGGATACCAAAACCACAATCACCGAAAATGAGATGAATATGGTGAAAAAAATTGCTGCATGGATTTATAAAACATACTGGTCTGACAATATGAAAGATATTTTAACATTAAACGATTTATACCATACCGGCATTATCGGCCTTCTGGAAGCAAAGAAAAAAATTGATCCGGAGAAAAACCCGGAGGCGTATAAGGCAACCCGAATTCGCGGCACCATTATTGATTTTATCAGAAAACAAACATTAATAAGAGTTCCCAAAGAAAAATGGCAGCAGGCAAAAGCAGTTCGAAACGCCAAACACGCGCTGGCACAATCCGGGCAGGAATCAAATATCGAAGCCGTTGCCAGTTATCTTGGCTGGCCGGTGGAAGCCGTGGAAAAAGCGGATGCTGTAAAACTTTCATTGGTAGGAACAGAGGATGGTTCACAAAAGGATGATGAAATACCAAATGGTGTTATTTTAAAAGATAATGCGCCAAACCCTGAAGAACATATTCTTCGCAAAGATCTGGCTGTCGGCATTCAGAAATGCCTGGAAACCATCAAAGAAAGCCTTGACCGGATTATTCTTATCTGCAGGATGCAGCACGCTTTGAAACTAAAGGCGCTGGCGCAGGTAATGGGCTTGTCCATTGAAGGCGTCCGAAAAAAACAACAACGCGCCCAGACCCAGATGAAAAACTGTCTTGAGGTAAAAGGGTGGTCTAAAGACAGCCTGTAATAAACGCAAGGAGCAAGACCATGATTTCCGAAAATCATTTAAAAAAATATATTAATATCTGGCATGAAGAACACATAACTTTGCCGGTTGATGAAGAACACCTTTCCCCGGAGCGAATTTACCAACTGGCCGTGCCCGGAGAAATTCTGGCTGCCCCGAAAAAAGAGCTGAACCACTTGTCCGTCTGCGCTTCCTGCATGTCGGACTGGGCCTTCTGGAGCCGCGTGCACACTGAAGATCCCGGTGACCTGGCGGATGATGAACCATCAACGATATCCGGGGGAATGCTCAAGGCCGCCGCTTCCCCCGGCAAAAGAGAAGCGCTGAAACTCAAAAGCGCCTGCGGCCGCTTTCTGCTCGGGGTACTCCCGGAAATGGAATCACTGGATCGGGGATTGATTACCCTTGAGGCAATTGCCGATGCCCGTGGAATTTATAACGGCAAAACCGCCAGTGTGCGAGACGCAAAAAACAGGAATATTCTTTCCGGTTTTATGGAGAACAACCGCATCGCCCGCCGCTGTAAAAAATTTCAGGACATTGATTTATCAGCATGGACGATAATTATCGCGTAAAATTATACCATCTCACTAAGTCAGGGCAAAATGGTGGTCCGGTTTTATGGTAAAACCGTGTCACGAAGGTCTTCAAACCGCCATTTTAAATGGAAACCTAAAGGTTTCCGCTACATTATTTTCTGGTTATAACCAAGTTTTTTTGAGAACATACATAAAATTTTAAATACCATAAGGTTCATACGATGCCTCAGCCTGCCGTTGTTGACAATGAAACTTCCCACGCAATACTCATGCCTTTTGAAAATGGGGATATCGCACGCGTCACATTGTCCTTGTACAAAGCGCCCAAAGGTCAAAGCCGCCCCATTGATGCCTATGTCGTGACGGAGTGCGAAGGTGATTTTACCGGTGCTGCCCGCCGTGCCGCAGAGGCGGTGTATAACCTGGCACAAAAAAGACTTCCCCGTATCGGGCAAATGGTCATCGGCCTGGACATACAGGGACTTTCCCCGGGTTCAGCGCCGGTGACCGGTGAAAGCGGCGGGTTGTCATTTGCTGTTGCCATTGCCGGAGAATTGTTTAAAAAAAAGCTGCCCATCGCTGCAACCGGTGTTGTCAGCAGCCGTGAGAATGGAAAAGTTGATCGTGTGGAAGGTATTGTAAAAAAATTAACGGCTGCCGCCGAGATCATACCGCAGCAGGGCCGTATCCTTTATCCTGCGGACAACCATGATGAGATTCCGGAATCCGTATTCAGGCTGGCCAGGGACAAACGAATTACGCTTCATCCGGTAACCACCATTGCAGAAGCAATTTACGCCGCATATGGCATTAAAATTGAGAACAATCAGATAAATAATCATTCACGCCTGAAAAAAATATCCGCCGGCATTCTGGTGCTTCTGGCAATTGCTTTGAGTATTTCGCTATTTATGAACAAAAGCCACCAGAAAGTACAGCCTCAGGTTAAATCCATCCCTGCTGTTAAAGCAGAGGCCACTACTGTTGCAGAGATAGTTACCCCCCCGCCCTTACCCGTTCCAAAAACAGATAAAAAAAATATCCCCGTTAATGTTGACATGACACCGCCGGCGTTGCCTTTTTCTGGTACAGAAGAAAAACGCGCCCTTCAGCCGCCCACACCGGCTTCGGAAAAGGGCCCGGATCAACATGCGAAAAGCACTTCCCGGCCGGAGAAGAAATATGACATTTCACCAGCCCCGGCATCTTCTGAGCCTTTTTATCCAGATGCCGGATTTGAATAAACAAGGGTGCATCGTCACCGTTTAACTTCATTGAATTAAAATGATGGACATAATACGCGATATTTTATTCAACACGATCACCCATATAGCGATATGGATCTTTCCCTTATTTGCGCTTTCACTGGCAATGTCCAGGGTTTCCGGGTGGCTTCAAAAAATAATCAGCCGGGCCGTTGGGTTCCGGGCCTATATGTTGCTTCTGGGATGGCCGGGCACGCTGGTGCATGAGCTGAGCCACGCATTAGCAGGCCTTGTCTTTGGCCATAAAATTGAAAGTTTTAATGTCCATCTTTTGGGCGGTCAGGATGGCAAAGCCGGGTCCGTTCGATTAAACCACAATCCGGAGTCCTATTATCAGCGATCTGGCAATTTTTTTATTGCCATGGCACC
>Ga0307991_1000434_pt1 | contig 30068 bp, 41 predicted proteins | sample EllFjometagen131_FD_203146 | JGI IMG/M metagenome (GOLD analysis project Ga0307991, IMG submission 203146) | Marine microbial communities from Ellis Fjord, Antarctic Ocean - #131 | ecosystem: Environmental > Aquatic > Marine > Unclassified | place: Southern Ocean | collected 2014-10-08 | reverse complement strand
GGGCAGTATTACTCCGCATACCAAGTTTAAGGCCGAAGTCTACATTTTGACCAAGGAAGAAGGCGGCCGCCACACCCCGTTCTTTAAAGGTTATCGTCCGCAGTTCTATTTTCGGACAACCGATGTTACCGGTACGGTTGAGTTGCCAGAGGGCGTTGAGATGGTAATGCCTGGCGATAATATCACGGTCATTGGTGAGTTGATTACCCCGATCGCGATGGAAAAAGAGTTGCGTTTTGCGATTCGTGAAGGCGGCCGTACGGTAGGTGCCGGCGTCGTCAGCGAAATTATCGAATAGAAACATTACAGCCAGAGGCTTTTGCGGGATGGTCATGAGTGGCGTGTGACGGGATTCCGAATTAATTACAAGAGCCCTTGAGGTAGTAAAAGATGAGTATATCAAGCCAGAAAATTAGAATCAGACTGAAAGCCTATGATCATAAGATACTGGATCAGTCGGTAGGCGAGATTGTCAATACCGTCAAACGAACCGGCGCAGCTATCGCCGGACCGATTGCTCTGCCGACGGCGATCAATAAATTTTGCGTATTGCGTTCCCCGCATGTCAATAAAAAGTCACGCGAACAGTTTGAGATGCGAACCCATAACCGTTTGATCGATATCCTTGAGCCAACCCAGCAAACTGTAGATGCCTTGATGAAGCTGGACCTTTCGGCCGGCGTTGATGTTGAGATTAAACTCTAAGCACGTTTGTTGGGTAATATCTTCAAGAGTGATTGATAATATAAGGTTTAATGATGGCTGAAATACAGGAAATATTGGCTAAAAAAGTTGGCATGACGCAGCTCTATAATGAATTGGGAGAGCTTGTGCCGGTAACCGTTTTGGCGGTAGGTCCCTGCACCGTTGTGCAGGTTAAGACCTCAAAAAAAGATGGCTATAGTGCCGTGCAGTTGGGTTTTGATGAAAAGCCTATGCCACGGGCAAACCAGCCGCAGATCGGTCATTGTAAAAAAGCCGGTAAAGGTGTTTTTTATCATTTACGGGAAGTTCCGGTAGATGATGAGAGTAACTATAGTCCGGGTGATGTGTTTACGGCCGATCTATTTACTCCCGGAAATCTGGTAACCGTTACCGCTAAAAGTAAGGGTAAGGGGTTTGCCGGGGTTATGAAGCGCTGGGGATTTAAAGGCCAGCCGGCTTCGCATGGGGCACATAAGAACCATAGGTCAGGTGGATCAGTTGGTACCTCGGCCTATCCGGGACGGATTGTTAAGGGCAAAAAAATGCCGGGCCAGATGGGTAATCAAAAGGTTAGTGTGAAGAATCTGACGGTTGTTCAGGTTCAGCCTGAGCAGGGTTTGGTTATGATAAAAGGTGGTGTGCCCGGTTCTAAGAATAGTCTGGTGACCATAAAAAAGATTAGGTAAGTTTAGCGATATTCCCGAACTCGGGAATAATCGGAGAATGATATGGCCAAAGTTGATGTCTATAATTTGCAAAAAGAGAAAGTTGCTGAAACCGAAATTGCCGATTCGGTTTTCAATGCGGAGATAAAAGAGCATCTGGTTCGGGACGTTGTTGTCTGGCAGTTAGCCAAGCGCCGTCAAGGGACAGCCGTTGCTAAGAATCGTTCCAAAGTTAGAGGTGGTAGTGCCAAACCTTGGCGTCAAAAGGGTACCGGTCGCGCCCGTGCAGGTACTAGCCGTTCGCCAATTTGGCGTGGGGGCGGCGTGATCTTTGGCCCGCAGCAGCGTGATTACGGCTATCGCCTGCCTAAGCAGGTTCGCCGTCAGGCCCTGATCTCAGTATTGTCGCAAAAATTTCAGGAAGGCAAGCTTCTCATTTTCCAGGACTTTAATCTGGATACGGTAAAGACCAGGCAGGTTTCCGACCTGTTCAAAACTTTTGGTGTTAATAAAGCGGTTCTGGTAGCTGAAGACAATCGTGAACTTTCCCTTTCAGCTCGAAATCTGCCTGGAGCGTTAGCGGTTAATCAGAATGGGGTTAATGTCTACGACCTGCTTAAATATGATTATCTGATGCTTTCAGATGCTTCACTGAAAAAGATTGAGGGGGCTTTGGAGAAATGATACCCAGCACATATTATGATATAATCCGCTACCCTGTATTGACCGAAAAAACAATGCAGGCTTATCAGATGTGCCGTCAGTGTACATTTACAGTTGATCGTATGAGTAACAAGGTTGAGATTCGTAAGGCCGTAGAAAGCCTTTTTAAGGTCAAGGTCGATGATGTTCAGACGATTCGGACCAAAGGAAAAAAGAAGAGAGTCGGTAGAATTTTGGGCAAAAAAGCGGACGGCAAAAAGGCGATTGTGACACTTAAGCCGGATCAAAAGATTGACATCTTTGAGGGTGTATAGAAAAGGGTAACTCTTCGGCGGGTTGTATTGCCTGGCGATTTACCTGAAAGGTTTTAAAATGGTACTGAAAAAATATAATCCGACATCGCCGGGACGGCGCTTTCAGACTTCATCTTCATTCGATGAAATAACTACAGATAAGCCTGAAAAAAGTCTCTTGGCTCCGCTTAATAAAAAAGCTGGTCGTAATAACACCGGTAGCATCACTGTACGACATCGTGGTGGTGGAAGCCGGAATAAATATAGAATAATTGATTTCAAACGCGACAAGTGCGGTATGAGTGCTGTCGTTAAGACTATTGAGTACGATCCCAACCGTACTGCCTGGATAGCCCTGTTGCAATATGCTGATGGGGAGAAGCGCTATATCCTGGCACCGTTGGGAATCAAGGTTGGTGACCAACTCGAATCGGGTGACAATGTTGATATTAAGCCGGGAAACTGCCTGCCACTTTTGAATATGCCACTGGGTAGCATTATTCATAATCTTGAGATGAAAATCGGTAAAGGCGGACAACTCGTAAGAAGTGCCGGTTCATATGCTCAACTAATGGCTAAAGATGGCCATAGAGTACAGGTTAAAATGCCCTCTGGTGAGGTTCGTTATATCCATCAGTTATGTCGTGCGACATTAGGTCAGTTGAGCAATCCCAAACATGATAATATTTCAATCGGTAAAGCTGGGCGTAGTCGTTGGCTAGGCCTGCGCCCCAAAGTCCGCGGGGTTGCCATGAATCCTGTAGATCATCCGCATGGTGGTGGTGAGGGTAAATCTTCTGGTGGGCGCCACCCGGTAACCCCCTGGGGAGTTCCGACCAAGGGTCATAAAACCCGCAAGAATAAAGCAACCGATAAAGATATTGTCAAACGTCGGACAAAGAAATAGTTTTCCTCGGCCCGTATAAGTGGCCTGAGGGTGAATTTATAGAGATTATTGTAAGACCCAAGTTAGGACAGGAGGCCACAAGTGGCACGATCAATAAAAAAAGGACCTTACGTTGACCAGCATCTGCTTGACAAGGTTGATAAACTGGTAAATAGCAATAATAAAACGATTAAAACTTGGTCACGACGTTCGACGATCTACCCGGAAATGGTTGGCTATACTATGGCAGTTCATAATGGCAAGAAATTTATCCCGGTTTTTGTGACTGAAGAGATGGTGGGTCATAAACTTGGTGAGTTCTCTCCGACGAGAACCTACTACGGTCATACCTCCGATAAAAAGTCGAAAATCCGTTAATAGCTAAAACAGTGATTATTTAAAGAAGGAGTTTAGCCATGCAGGTTCAGGCCAAACTGAGACATTACCGGATGGCGCCGCGGAAAGCCCGTCTAGTTACAGATATGATCAAAGGGATGGATGTCGAGAAAGCTATCAACACGTTGCAGGTGACGGGCAAAAAATGCGCGCCAGTCATCCGAAAACTGGTTGAGTCTGCGGTTGCTAATGCTGATCAGGGTGGAGATATGGATATCGATGCTCTCTATATCAAGCGGGCTTTTGTCGATGAAGGTCCGACTCAGCGCCGTTTCCAGCCAAGAGCTATGGGACGGGCTACGCGAATCAATAAACGTTCGAGCCATATCACAGTGGTTTTAGAAGATGAACGTTATTAAAACATTCAGTTATAATACAGAATATAAACTAAAGGTAAATAGTTTACGCACATTAAATGTGCAGGAGATGAGTCTTGGGACAAAAAGTTAATCCGATTGGCTTGCGTTTGGGGATTGTCAAAACATGGAATTCCTGCTGGTATGCAGATAAAGAGTATAAACAGTTCCTGCATGAAGATTTGCGGCTGAAAAAGTACTTGAAGAAGAAGATGTATCATGCCGGGATCTCAAAAATTGAAATAGAGCGGGCTGCCAAACGCATTCGGGTCAATATTTTTGCCGCCCGTCCCGGTATTATAATCGGTAAAAAAGGTTCTGAAATAGAAGCTTTGAAAAAGGATTTGAGTAAACTTGTTAAAGGCGAAATCTTTATCAATATTAATGAAGTTAAGCGACCGGAGACCGATGCTCAGTTGATTGCCGAAAATGTTGCTTTGCAGTTGGAGCGGCGCGTAGCATTTCGCCGGGCCATTAAGCGCAGTGTCGGTATGGCTATGAAACTCGGAGTCCAGGGCATAAAAATATCAGTCGCAGGACGTTTGGGTGGAGCCGAGATAGCGCGTTCCGAATGGACTCGTGATGGTCGGGTACCGCTGCATACCTTGCGCGCCGATATCGATTATGGAGTAGCTGAATCGAATACTACATACGGTATCATTGGGATTAAGGTCTGGGTATTTAAAGGTGAAATTGTTGCCGGCAAGCAGGAACAACTGGCTGCCGCTAAAGCCTTATAAAAGAGTGATCATGTGCTTGGAGCGGGTTAAATAAAGTCGTTTCGGGGTTGATCTGATCAGAGAGTTTTAATGCGAAGATGTAATTTCTTTTGAACCTTCGCAATATAGAATAAGAGCCAGGGGTATTGCCATGTTAATGCCAAAAAAGGTTAAATATAGAAAGCAACAAAAGGGCCGTAATCGCGGTATCGCTACTCGTGGTTCAGAGCTTGCTTTCGGTGATTTCGGTCTTAAGGCGCAAGAAGCCGGATTTATAACCAACCGTCAGATTGAAGCAGCCCGTATTGCGATTAACCGTCATATCAAACGTGGCGGCAAGGTCTGGATCAGGATCTTTTCGGATAAACCGATGACCAAGAAACCGGCTGAAGTTCGTATGGGTAAAGGTAAAGGTTCTCCTGAGGAGTGGGTTGCAGTTGTTAGACCTGGACGCATTCTTTATGAGATGGAGGGTGTATCTAGGGAAGTTGCTGAAGAGGCTTTACGTTTGGCAGCGCATAAACTGCCTATTAAGACAAAAGCGGTGAGCCGAGAGGTAGCATAATGAAAAACAGTGAAATAAGAGAGATGTCGGTTGAGGAATTGCAGAGTAAAGTGGGTGAGCTCTCCCAAGAGCTTTTCAACCTTCGCTTGCAGAAAAGCATCAGCCAGTTGCAGGATACGGCTAAGTTGGGCAAGGTCAAGCGCGATCGGGCTCGAGTGCAGACTCAGATAACTGAATTGAAAGCCGCAAATTGACAGAAATTCTGATCAATTGCTAAGCTTGCAGAAACTTGCGAACAGATCATCTTTGATTGTGGGACTAAAAACGAATTACAAATAAGACGTTTTAAGGTAGTTAAATAAGGAAGAGCCATGGAAAATAGCGGCCAGAGAAACAAACGGACGATGGTTGGTCTCGTAACCAGTGACAAGATGGATAAAACTGTAGTTGTCCAGGTTTCCAGTAAAGTGAAACATCCGACCTACAAAAAATATATTCTCAGAAGCAGCAAGTATCAAGCTCACGATGCTCTCAACCAGTGCGCAATCGGGGATACGGTAGCGATAACCGAGTGCCGCCCCTTAAGCAAGGACAAAAACTGGAGAGTTAGTAAGGTTGTGGTTAGGGCTATCAAGTAATAGCGTCTCTGCAAAGGTAATGCAGACGTAATACTAGGGAGAAGATAAGATGATTCAGGTTGAGACGCTCCTTGACTCGGCAGACAATTCCGGAGCAAAAAAGATGTTATGTATCAAGGTGTTGGGCGGCTCTCGTCGGCGGTACGCCGGGGTGGGTGATATCATCAAGGTTTCGGTTAAGGAAGCCATACCCAACTCCAAGGTAAAAAAAGGTGACGTTTTAGAGGCTGTGGTTGTGCGTACGGCCAAAGAAATTCGGCGTCAGGATGGTAGCTATATTAAATTTGACTGCAATTCTGCGGTTCTTATCAATCCTCAGAATGAGCCGATTGGTACCCGTATTTTTGGACCTGTGGCTCGGGAATTGCGGGCTAGGAATTTTATGAAAATCGTATCCCTTGCACCGGAAGTACTTTAAGGGGTTGGCGAAATCAAAGGTTTTGGAGTGTTGCAATGATGTGGCTTAAAAAAGATGACAAAGTTATGGTCATTGGTGGAAAGGATAAAGGCAAAAGCGGGAAAATAAAAAGAGTTATCCATGCAAAAGACCGGGTTGTTATCGAAAAACTCAATCTTGTCAAACGTCATACAAAACCAGGTATGGATCAGACTCAGGGCGGAATAATTGAGAAAGAGGCCTCCATTCACCGCTCCAACGTCATGCTTTACTGTGATAAGTGTGGGAAGGCAGTGCGTAATGGTGTGCGGAAAATGGGCGATAACAGTAATGCTCGCTACTGTAAACAGTGCGATGAGCTTTTTGATAAGTAGTTGATCCCGGAGGGCAAAGCTAGATGGGTTTGTTTAAGGAAAAATATCAGCAGGAAGTAGTGCCGGCCATGCGCAAAAAGTTTGCCTATGGTAATGTCATGGAGGTTCCGCGCCTGGAAAAAGTCGTGGTTAACATGGGTCTCGGTGAGGCTGTACAGAATGTCAAAATTCTCGAATCGGCGGTTGCCGAGATGGCGGCTATAACCGGTCGTAAGCCGGTTATCACCAAAGCCCGGAAATCGATTGCGCAGTTCAAATTGCGTGAAGGTATGCCGATCGGTTGTATGGTGACGTTGCGACGTGAAGTTATGTATGAATTCCTTGAAAGATTGGTTAGCGTTGTTTTACCTCGGGTCCGTGATTTTAAGGGCGTATCGGGGAAAGCATTCGATGGTCGAGGTAACTACTCTCTGGGTTTTCGCGAACAGTTGGTCTTCCCTGAAATTGACCTCGAAAATGTGGACAAGGTTAAGGGCATGAATATCGCTGTTGTGACAACTGCCAAAAATGATGAAGAGGGACGTGAGTTGTTAAGCCTGTTTGGCTTTCCATTCCGGAAATGATTTTTTTACTGGCTGTCCGATGTCTGTCCGGGGCCGGTAAGCAAGGAGTAGTTAGATGGCAAAAAAGTCAATTAAGGTCAAGGCCTTACGGCCCAAAAAATTTGCAGTGCGCGAATATAACCGTTGTCCCCTATGTGGTCGTCCGCGGGGATATTATCGCAAATTCGACATGTGCCGAATCTGTTTTCGGACCTTGTCATCGCAAGGCGATATACCAGGTGTAATCAAATCGAGCTGGTAGTAAACTGAGTAACAAACATTTTTAAAAGGTGAGTAGAATGTCGGCAACCGATCTGATCGCTGATATGTTGACCAGAATTCGTAATGCGAATATGGTTAAATTTGAGAAAGTTGACATTATCTTGACCAAGATGAACCAAAGTCTGGCTGAGATTCTCAAAGAAGAGGGCTACATTAAAAACTATAAAGTTTTGAGTGGTGAAGGGCATGGTATCGTGCGCCTTTTTCTTAAATATGACGAGCAGGGCCGAGGTGTTATAAACGGTTTGCGTCGAGAGAGTCGTTGCGGTTTGCGTCGTTATGTCAAGCATAATGAAATTCCTGTAATTCGCAATGGATTGGGAACCAGTATCCTTTCGACTTCGAAAGGGGTGGTCAGTGGTGAAGAGGCTGCAAAACTGCAAGTTGGCGGCGAATATCTCTGCTCTGTCTGGTAAGTCACGTTTAGTAATGCACTAATTGATTCTAATGCAAAATGGTCAAAAGTTGTATTTTTTGAATTTAATATAATTTTTTTGTGGTGGTCGATCTGCGGTGGTTGGTAAGAGGCACTGACGACTGACGACTGTTTTGGGTTGTGGAGATAAAAGATGTCTCGAATCGGAAGCAAAGGAATTCTGTTGCCGCAGGGGGTTGACGTTGTTGTGGCGGATGGAATAGTTGAAGTAAAGGGCCCTAAAGGCAGTTTGCAACAGGCTCTGGTGGATCGGGTGGCGGTTGAAGTTAACGGTCAGACGGTTAACGTAACCCGGGTATCTGACGATCGGCGCTCGCGAGCGTTTCATGGACTGATGCGAGCCTTGATTGCCAATATGGTTACCGGGGTAAGCGAAGGATTTAGTAAGGCTCTAGAGATTAAAGGGATTGGATATAAGGCGGATGTCAGCGGTAAGACCTTGAATCTGGCCTTAGGTTTTTCCCACCCTATTGCCTACCAAATACCTGATTATATCAGCATCTCAGTTGATCGTGAAAAGGTTGTTGTGCAGGGTGTTGATAAACAGTTGGTTGGTGCTGTTTCGGCTGATATCAGAGCATTTCGCCCGGTCGAACCTTACAAGGGTAAGGGTATTAAATATGTTGATGAATATGTTATTCGTAAAGCCGGAAAAGCTGGTAAGTAGACAGCTTGGAATAGTTTTTGAGGTAATACTGTGAATCTGAAGGCAAGAAAAAGACTAGTACGTGAAAAAAAGAAGCGGAAGATCAGAGGTACCATTAGCGGTAGTGCAGAAAGACCGAGACTCTCGGTTTTTAAATCCGCTAGGCATATCTATGTTCAGGCAATTGATGATGTGCAGCAGAACACTCTGGCGTCAGCCTCTACCAAGGAGAAGGGTTTTACCCTCGCTTCGGGTGGTAATTGTGCTGCCGCCAAAGAGGTTGGCCGCCTAATTGCTGAACGTTTGCAGGTTAGCGATATTAAAGATGTCGTTTTTGACCGTAATGGATTCATTTATCATGGACGTGTCAAGGAGCTTGCCCAGGCAGCTCGTGAAGCCGGCTTGAAATTTTAGTTTTAGGTTGGAACAGGCTTTATCGAAAACTGAATATTATGGAGGTATGGCTTGGAAAAGCCCAGATTTCTTGAAGAAGAAGTAACCGAGCGGGTCGTCAAGATCAACCGGGTTGCTAAGGTAGTAAAAGGCGGGCGGCGATTCAGCTTCAGTGCACTGGTGGTTGTCGGTGACGGCAAAGGGCAGATAGGTTTTGGCTTGGGGAAGGCTAATGAAGTGCCGGAAGCAGTACGTAAAGGTACTGAAGCAGCGCGACGTAAAATGTTCAATGTTGCCCTGGTTGGTAATACGATACCCTACCAAGTTGTCGGCAATTATGGCGCTGGCAAAGTGTTGTTGAGACCGGCTTCTCCGGGTACTGGTGTGATTGCTGGTGGGGCGGTTAGGGCCGTGCTTGAGTCCGCCGGGGTCAAGGATATTTTGACTAAATGTCTGGGTTCCAACAATCCCCATAATGCAGTTCGAGCCACTGTCGATGGTCTCTTGCAGTTACAGAGCGCTGAGCAGGTTTCACGTAATCGGAACAAGCAGGTAAAGCTTAACAGTTAGAGGACTCTGCCGGTTTGAGATGCATCTCTATACTGGAAAAGAATGGACACTGGAGCGATAAAATGAGCACGCTTAAGATAACATTAAAGAAAAGTTGCGCCGGTCGTTTGGAAAAGCATAAAAAAACGGCTGAAGCTTTAGGGTTACGTAAGATTCGTCAGAGTGTGACCTTGACTGAAACCCCGCAAATTGTTGGGATGGTGCGTAAAATTTCTTATATGGTTGATGTAGAAAAAATCTGATGATTCAGATATTAGCTGACTGAAATATGAGGAAATAATGGTCGATTTAGCTTCATTGCCGGCTGATAGCGGAGCCGCCAAAAACAGAAAAAGAGTTGGACGGGGTGCGGGATCCGGATATCAGAAGACTGCCGGGCGTGGTCATAAGGGTCAGAAATCTCGCTCTGGTGGTGGTATTCATCCCTGGTTTGAGGGTGGGCAGATGCCTTTGCAGCGGCGTATTCCCAAACGGGGCTTTACCAATATCTTTCGTCGGGAATATGCGATTGTCAATATTCACCAGCTTAATTGCTTTGAGGATGGCAGTGTTGTCGATATGGCGTCGTTGCAGCAAAAAGGTTTGGTGAACCGGGGTGAAAATCGGATTAAACTGTTAGGCAACGGTCTTTTGAATAAGAAGCTGACAGTCAGGGTTACGGCATGCAGTGCTACCGCTATCGAAAAGGTCAAGCAGGCCGGGGGCTTGGTTGACGAGGAGGCGAAGCTTGCTTAAAGGCCTTGGGAATATCGGTAATATACCGGAGTTGCAGAAACGTCTCGGGTGGACTTTTTTTCTACTCTTTGTCTATCGCATCGGTATTCACGTGCCAACCCCAGGTATTGATGGTCAAGCATTGGCAGCCTTTTTTGTCCAGGCCAAAGGTACTTTGCTGGGTATGTTTGATATGTTTTCCGGCGGGGGGTTGAGTCGTCTGTCGGTATTTTCGTTGGGGATTATGCCATATATCAGCGCTTCAATTATTATTGAACTGCTGGCCATGGTTGTACCTACCCTTGAGCGACTTAAGAAAGAGGGGGAAGCCGGCCGTCGCAAAATCAGCCGCTACACCCGCTATGGTACTATCTTACTGAGTCTTATCCAGAGTTTTGGGATTGCCGTTGGGCTTGAAAGTATGCAGGGTCCAGCTGGTGAAATGATTGTTATGTTTCCGGGTTGGGGATTTAGGGTTCTGACCATTATTACCCTGACTACCGGTACCGCTTTTATTATGTGGATTGGTGAGCAGATCACTGAACGGGGAATCGGCAACGGTATCTCATTAATAATTTTTGCCGGTATTATAGCCCGGGGTCCAGCCGCTATAATCAACACAATCCGCCTGATTAAAACGGGTGAGATGAGTCTTTTTATAGCGATGTTTATTGTGATCCTGATGGCGGCTACGATTGCCATAATTGTCTTTATTGAAATGGCCCAGCGCCGTATACCTATCCAGTACGCCAAGCGGGTTCAGGGCCGGCGAATGGTGGGCGGACAGAGTACGCATCTACCCTTGAAAATTAATACGGCAGGGGTTATCCCTCCGATTTTCGCTTCATCGATTATAATGTTTCCGGCGACTATTGCAAGTTTTATAGATTTGCCGATTATGAAAAGTTTTTCCGCAGTCTTCGTGCCGAGCAGTATCTCATATAACATTGTCTATGTTGTTTTGATCTTTATCTTCTGCTATTTTTATACGGCGGTAACCTTCAAACCTGACGATGTTGCCGATAATCTGAAAAAGTTCGGTGGCTATGTGCCGGGTATCAGACCTGGTAAGCGCACCGCTGAGTATCTGGATAAGATACTGACCCGTTTGACCTTTTGGGGAGCTGTTTATGTCTCCGTGGTTTGTGTTCTGCCGATGTTGTTGATTGGTAAATTCAATGTCCCGTTCTTTTTTGGGGGGACCGCCTTGTTGATTGTCGTCGGGGTTGGTATTGATACCATTCAGCAGATTCAATCCCATTTGATGTCAAGAAATTATGAAGGGTTGATGAAGAAGGCCGGCGGCCGGCGTCGATAAGGTTACCATTTGAATTGTCAGGGTTTATTTTCAGCCTGAATAAATTACAATTTGATTTAAGGAGAATGTCATGAACTTGATTTTGTTAGGACCTCCCGGAGCCGGTAAAGGAACGCAGGCAAAAAAGATGATTGATGCGTTGCAAATTCCTCAGATTTCGACAGGTGACATTCTACGAGCGGCCGTAAAAGAGAGCACCGAGATGGGGCTTGAGGCCAAAAAATATATGGATGCCGGGAAATTGGTGCCTGATTCAGTGGTTATCGGGATTATCGATGATCGCCTTAAAGAGGCAGACTGTGTTAAAGGTTTTATTCTTGATGGTTTTCCACGAACGGTTGATCAAGCTTCATCGTTGGCAGAGATACTCGACAAGGGCGGTCGTAATATTGATCATGTCGTCAGTATCGAAGTTCCGGATGCCGATCTTCTGGCTCGTTTGACGGGTCGTTGGATGTGTACTTGTGGGGCTAGTTTTCATAAGATTTTCAATCCTTCAAAGGTTGACGGGGTCTGTGATCTTTGTGGTGCTAAACTATATCAGCGGGATGATGACAAGGAAGCGGCAATCAAGGTCAGACTTGAAAACTACCACAATCAGACTGCACCTCTGATCGATTTTTATAGTGCCAAGGATCTGCTACGCAGTATTTCTGGTACTGGATCTCCGGATGATATCTATACGGCAATTATGGTTGTAATTAATAAATGATTGCTTTACGTTCAAAGCGTGAAATTGCAAAGCTGAGAGCCTCCAACCAGATGGTCGCGGAGGTTTTGCAACTCGTAAAAAAAAATGTTTGCCCTGGGGTTAGCACTGCGGCCCTTGACAAAATAGCTGAAAATGAGATTGTAAGGCAGGGAGCAAGGCCGGCGTTTAAAGGTTATGCTGGTTTTCCCGCGACCCTCTGTACTTCGATAAATTATGAAATTGTCCATGGAATTCCTTCAAAAAAGAGAAAACTGAAGGACGGAGACATTATCAGTATAGATGTCGGAGTTTGTCAGGATGGATACTATGGAGACGCAGCGATAACCGTTCCTGTCGGTGATGTTAGCCCCGAGGCTGATAAGCTGATGCAGGTAACTGAGACCTGTTTGGCTAAAGCTATTGAGTGTGCATATCCGGGAGAGAGGCTTTACACGCTATCGCATAGTGTCCAGAAGTATGCCGAAGATCACGGTTATAGTGTAGTTCGTGATTTTGTTGGCCACGGGATTGGGACTGAGTTACACGAACTCCCGCAGATCCCGAATTACGGTAAATCAGGAACCGGACTGATTTTGAAAACGGGTATGGTTCTGGCGATAGAGCCGATGATTAATTTGGGTGGCCATGCTGTTCAAGTATTGGCGGATGGCTGGACAGCTATCACGAAAGATCACAAATTGTCAGCCCATTTCGAACATACCATAGCTATCACTGCGGCCGGGCCTGAAATCTTAAGTCAACTGTAAGAAGGCCGGAGAGCGCCGGTTTGAATTTTAACTTTAACCCAATTATTGAGTGAGTAAAAAATCTGGTGGTAATTAGAAATGTCGAATAAAGAGGATGTCATTGAGGTAGAAGGGATCGTTGTTGAAACCCTGCCTAATGCAATGTTTAGGGTTGATCTTGAAAATGGGCATCGGGTTTTAGCCCATATATCCGGTAAAATGCGGATGCATTTTATTAAGATTTTGCCCGGAGACAAAGTGACAATTCAGTTATCACCATATGATTTAAGTCGTGGCCGGATAATCTACCGGACCCGTTGAACAGGTTAATCCTGGAAAGTAGTGGAGTGAGAGATGAAGGTTAGAGCATCAGTAAAAAAAATGTGCGACAAGTGCAAACTGATTAAACGTCATGGTGTAGTACGGGTTATTTGTGTAAACCCAAAACATAAACAACGACAGGGTTGATAAATAACGCGGTAGTTTAGGAGGAGAATCCATTGGCCAGAATCGCAGGGGTGAACTTGCCCCGAAACAAAAGAATTGTCATTGCTCTGACCTATATTTACGGTATAGGAAGCAGGACCGCTGAAAAATTACTTGCCGAGGTTGAAATTGATCCGAATTCCGACAGTGACTCTTTAGATGATGATCAGCTAGCTCGGATACGTGAAAAAATTGAAAGTGACTATAAGATCGAAGGTGATCTGCGGCGGGAAGTAACCACCAATATCAAGAGACTTATGGATATTGGGTGCTATCGCGGCCTGCGCCATCGTCGCGGTCTGCCAGTTCGTGGACAACGTACGAAAACCAATGCCCGGACCCGCAAAGGCCCGGCCCGCGGACCGATTTCGAGAAAGCGTAAATAGTTTGGTAATTGATAACTGGCAGCAGGTAATTACCTTAAGCTGCTGGGAGGGAAAATGGCTAATCCGAAAGGTAGATCCGGCAAGAGTCGGGTGAAAAAGAATGTTCCTGCGGGGATCGCATATATACTGGCAACTTTTAACAATACAAAAGTTAGCTTTACTGATCCGCAGGGAAATGTGATCGCTTGGGCCAATGCCGGGGTCGTGGGCTTTAAAGGCTCAAGAAAAAGTACCCCTTTTGCAGCCCGGCAGACGGCGGAAGAGGCGGCTAAAAAGGCTATGGACCATGGTATGCGATCGGTCGATATCCATGTCAAAGGGCCTGGATCCGGGCGTGAATCAGCCATCCGGGCGATTCAGAGTGTTGGTATGACCATTAATGTTATTCGAGATATTACTCCCATTCCGCATAACGGGTGTCGCCCCCCGAAGCGAAGAAGAGTTTAGTCTAAGGAGGAAATTTTGGCACGATACAGAGAATCTGTCTGTCGCCAGTGTCGGCGTGAAGGGGCTAAGCTGTTTCTTAAGGGAGACCGTTGTTATACTGAAAAATGTGCCTTTGACCGTCGAGCCTATGCGCCTGGCCAGCATGGCCAGAGAAGGACGAAGTTTACCGAATATGGCATGCAGTTGCGGGAAAAACAGAAAGTCCGTCGAATTTATGGACTTCTTGAAAAACAGTTTCGCAGTTATTTCACTAAAGCTGACCGCCAGAAAGGGGTTACCGGTGAGAACCTTTTGGTGTTGGTCGAGCGCCGTCTAGATAATATCGTTTATCGTATGGGTTTTACCAATACCCGGGCCGAAGCCCGACAACTGGTTTCCCATGGTCATTTTTTGGTTAATGGGAGGCGGGTCGATATCCCATCCTTCCAGATTTCTATTAATGACTCCATTGCAGTCTGTGAAAAGAGTCGTAAATTGGGGCGGATCAGTGACGCTCTGGCTGCGGCTGGTAGACGAACTCTTCCGGAGTACATTGATGTCGATAAAGAGAAAGGCAGCGGGGTTCTCAAGGCCTTGCCCAAACGTGAAGATATCTCTCAGACGATCAATGAACAGTTGATAGTTGAATTTTACTCTCGCTAACCCCAATTGGTACCGCATATGTCATTGATATATAAGAATTGGCGTGAACTGATTAAACCCGCTGAAGTAAAAACCGATGAAGCTACATTAAGTCCGACCTATGGTAAATTTGTGGTCGAACCTATGGAGCGTGGTTTTGGCATTACCATAGGTAATGCCCTTAGGCGGGTGCTGCTTTCATCATTGCAGGGAGCTGCGATTACCTCCTATCATATTGATGGAGTTAACCATGAGTTCTCGGAAATTCCCGGGGTGCATGAGGACGTGACGATTGTCTCCTTGAATCTCAAGGGTGTTGCCCTCAAGATGCATACAGATCAACCGAAAACATTGTACATTGATGCCAAAGGGAGTAAAAAAGGAGTAGTTACTGCAGGTGACATAATTGTCGATCATGATGTTGAAATTCTGAATCCGGATCACCATATTGCTACTCTTGAGAACGATGCCACCCTCAAAATGGCCCTTACTGCGCAAACCGGCAAGGGGTATACACCGGCCGCTCAGATCGGTGCCCAGCACACCTATCCGATTGGCACCATTGTTCTCGACGGTGTCTTTGCTCCGGTTATTAAAGTTAATTATGTAGTTACAAATGCGCGGGTCGGACAGCAGACTGATTATGATAAACTGACCATTGAAATCTGGACTGATGGCAGTCTTGAAGCGGCCGATGCTCTAGCCTATTCTGCTAAAATACTTAAGGAGCAAATGTCGGTCTTTATAAATTTCGATGAGGAAATCGAGCCTGAAGAAATAGAAGAGGTCGAGGTTGAAGAAAAAGAGGTCGTCAACGAAAACCTCTATCGTAATGTCAGTGAACTTGAATTATCCGTAAGATCGGCCAACTGTCTTAAGAATGCCGATATAGAACTGATTGGTGAGCTTGTTCAAAAAAGTGAATCTGAGATGTTGACAACCAAAAACTTTGGTCGCAAATCTCTGCTTGAGATTAAGGAAATTCTGACCGTAATGGGTCTTTCTTTAGGTATGAAGTTGACTGGTTTTGATCCTAAAAATGCCGAAATGATTAAGAAAGTTATGAGTGAAGACTACGAAGAGTGATGATGGTCGGGAAATGCGAAAGTAGTTAAGAAAAGCCATTATCTTAAGAGTTTGAAGGAGAAGAGAGCTTATGCGACATAGAGTATCCGGCCGCCGCTTGGGTCGGGGCCCCAGCCATCAAAAAGCCATGTTCAGGTCCCTGGCCTCATCGCTGATAATCCATGAACATTTAGAAACCACAGATGCCCGGGCGAAAGAGTTGCGCCGGGTTGTAGATCGCTTGGTTACTTTGGGTAAAAAAGGATCTTTGCATGCCCGGCGTCAGGCCTATAAATTCTTAAATAACCACCAGCTTGTCCAAAAACTGTTTGATGAGATTGCCCCGCGCTTCAGTGATCGTCCCGGTGGGTATACGCGTTTGATAAAATCGCGTATAAGGTTTGTTGATCAGGCGCCTATGACTTTTGTGCGCTTTGTCAGTGATGAGCACCCAACTCCGTCAGTAAAGGAAGAGTCTGCAGATTTGGCTCAGCCAACTACTGTTGAAGATCAGGTTAAAGCTGCGGTAGAAGAGGAACTTGACTCTGCAAAGGCTGAAACCGATGTCGAAACTGAGTCTGCTGAGGTCGAACCGGTTGTTGCAGAAAGTGATACCTCGGAAGAGCTCGAAGTTGCAGTTGTTTCAGAAGATGTTGAGAGTGAGGATAAGGCTGAGAAGTAGAAGCTCAGGCTATATAGCAAATAGGTTGTAATTATAAAGCGGTCTCCGGTAGAATGGGGGCCGCTTTTTTTTATGTTACCATCTTTTTTGTCAGTGAAGTAAGAGTTGGTAGATCGTGGTGTAATAACATTTTACTCAGATAGTGATGAAAATTTTTTGTGGCTGGTTTTATGTATTTTTGGAAGTGGCCTTTGTCGCGGTTGGTCAGGTATCCGAAAGCTCCCAGGGTCTGGAGGGTTCTAATTAAGGAGAAAAGCGAGAAGAAGTAGTTGAATTTTTCTGAGGAGGGTGCCTCAGCATTAAGAATGATTGAAAGTTTGTCGAAATAGTCCTTCTTGAGTTGTTCACGTAGAGGCCTTGGGATGTCGGTGTAAGGATCGTTGATGAGGGCAGCCAGATCGTAATAGTATGGACCTAAGCGGGCACCCTGGAAATCGATTAGAAAGGTTTGTTGATCTTTTAACATTATATTCTTGGATTGAAAGTCGCGATAAAGAAAAAAATCAGCGGGCGCTGTGGCTGCGGCAGACGTGATAGTTTTAAATTCACTCTGTAGTTTGTGCCAGGTATCAGACAAAATTTCTTGTCTGCAGTAGCCAATCACAAAAGCCTTGAGAAAGTAGTTGAGTTCATGTTCAAGGATTAGTTGCTGGTCATAGTAAGCTCCGGCATAGCACCAAGACGGGTCAAATTTTTCTACGGCAACTGATTGAAGGCGCAACAGTAGAGAGATCGTTTTTTGGTAAAGATCTATGGTTTGTTGGCCCCAGCCCTGCTTCTGGATGGTCAAATAAAGGGTGGTATCTCCAAGATCTTGAAGAAGGTAAAAATCGCTGTTATGGTTTTGCAAGAGAAGTTCGGGTACCGGAAAACCGAGGGCCGAGAGATGGTCTCGAATGAGGATAAAAGATTGATTCTGACTAACCCCTGAAGGGGGCTGATTGTCAAGGCCGGTGCCTCGCGCATCCACCGCAATAAAAGGCATATTCTGGGGGGTGGTGATTCGATAATAGAGGCGCTCGGAACCGTCTGGAGTCAAGGCCGAAACCTGAAAGTCGGGCAACGGGCAGCTGGGCCTGTGCTGTTTGAGAAATCGTCCAACCAGATTGTTAAGTTCTTCCGGCAGAGTGTAAATTTGAGACATGATGAAATTAGTTTCCTGAGCCGGCCGAGCGGCATCTAAATTGACTAACCAGAGCCGTGTTTAGAAGTGGCCATTAATTCTAATTTTTCAAGACAGCCTAAAGATAAATATCTTCATAAACCTTCTCGATGGCCGGTAGAAAACTTGAGTTGTCGAGATTGTGGTAGAGCATTGCGGCGAGGGCCAGAGCTCCAGCCCCGACACCCTCTTTGACATAACCTTCTTCATAGAGTTGCAGGTTCTGATAGCGGGAGGCGGAGAAATCGAGACCGGAAGCATAAAGCGGCATCGCCACCGGCAATTGCCGCATAAGGCTACGCAGGTCGGCGGCCGGGTCTTCCGAGACCCAGGCTGTAGTCGCGATTGCGATGTTTTCGGGCCGAGCCTTAAAAGCTTCTGGGAGTAGGCGTTTAAGGGCCGGTTGCGTGACATCTGAGGATGACTTTTTACTTTTGAGCAAGGCTCCAATCAGGGCGGCAACTGCGATCATCTGCGTGCCGCCGCCCAGGATTACCTTAGTTTTGCGGCTGGCGCTCATGGCGATACCGGCCTGGACTGGCTGCATGGGGTCACCGAGGAGGCGGACGGCCTCTAAGGGATGTTCAAGACATGAGCCCCGTATAAGTTTCTTTTCCAGCATGGTCCGGCTGACAAGCTCTTGTTTTAAGGTTTGATTGTTACCTGGCATGCTGCCGCTGATTTTTCCTAAGGCAGCGAGTCCTAAAGCTTCCATAACGGCCATCGCCGTAGTCGTTCCGCCAGGGACACTTTCTCCGAGAATCAGGGTGTGTCCGCTTAGGGCGAGTTGTTGACCGATAATAATCCCCTGCATAAAAAGATTGGCTACTTCGGCGACCGCGATCGGTTTGTTTAGGGAGAGACCCGGCGAGCTACCGGCAACCAGCCTCGGAACCTGAGGAGTTATAGTGTTGCCAGCATCAATAACGAGAAAAGGGGCACTGAGTTTCTTAAGGGCCGCCATTGTGATAATCACCGGGGATGGCGGCCCAACCGGATTTTCAGGGATCTTGTCCAAGCAGAGAGCTTGGCCATGAATTATCGCTTCGACATCTGCTGCCGCCGTGTAAGGGATCAGCTCCGGGCTGGCCCCGGCCCCCGAGACTCCGGGGATTAAAGCGGTTTCGGTTGAAGCAATGGTGCAGATAAATAAAGGCGGGGTCTTGAGGCAATTGTCGAGAAAATTTTTGCTATGGGCTGGTTCGTGAACTTTGATTATGGCAGGCAGTTGCATTTTCATCATCTTTTTTTTCCGCAACTCATGTTGTTTAGGTTGTAGATTAAAGGTTGCAGGCTAACCTTAAAAAGTTATCGTTTTTAATCATCAACCCTGACGGCTTATAGTCAATCTATCTGAACGCTTAATTATCTTTTATTTGATTCGGAACAATCATTATCAATAATCTTATCAACGGCGAAAAACGTAGGCGCCTCTATGTCCCAGTCGTCGAGCTTCGCGGTGAGCTGCGGCCTTGCTTGGGAACCACCCGAGACGGACCCGGTATAAAGGTTCATCACCGTGAGAAACTTTTTCAATAAAGACCTTACTATTGCTTTGAGCAACTTTTTTTTGCATGGCGACGGCTTGAGCGTGATTTTTGAAAGCGCCGAACTGAATTGCAAAAGGGTTTTTCAAAGAGTCGGAGATACTTTTCGGCAATTCTGTGATGTCGAGGCGAACCATGGCGGTGCCATTATTTTCCATAGCCAAGCGGCGAGCCCCGGTTAATGAAAGGTCGATAATGCGGTTTTTTATGAAAGGCCCACGATCATTGATGACGACCTCAATCTGGTGTTGGTTTTCAAGGTTGGTTACCAATACCTTACTTCCTAAGGGGAGCTCTTTATGGGCAGCTGTGAGGGCGTGCATATCGTAAATTTCGCCGCTCGCAGTGGGGCAGCCGTGAAAAGGGTGACCATACCAAGAAGCGATGCCTTGCTGGTAAAATCCGAGGCCTAGTTTTTGTTGAGGAGCGGTCGTTTGGTAGTGGGGGAAAGGTTTGCTATCAGTGGGTGGTTTGGTGGCACAGGAGATCAATAAAAGCAATGGTAGACAAAGCGCTAACAGGTGGATTAAAAGCCCTTTGAATCCCCGGTTGATTTGTGGTGTTCGAAGTAATTTTTGCATCTTGCTCGATTTGTAATTGAGGTTGCCAAATTATTATTTTTAATGGATGCCGGAACTGTTCATCATTACAACTTTGGTGAAATTGTCTCCGATATGGAGTTGGTTGATACAGCCAAAATCCTGAGTCAAGGTAAAAATATCCTTGCTTGGCAGGCCCAGCGCCCGGGTCAGCAGGAGCAGGTTTACTCCACCATGGGCGATAATGACGATGGTTTCTTGATGATGCTGTAAGATAAGATTATCAAATTCGGGGTAGATACGCGCCTCTACTTCTTTGACGGTTTCACTGTCGGGGATCCGGAAATTGTGGAAATCGGCAAATTTTTTTTTGACCTGTTCGGGAAAACGTTCTTTAACCTCGGTCAGGGTTAGGCCTTCCCAGTCCCCCATCTTCATCTCGCGAAGATTTTTTTTCAAAACCAGTGGGCAGCCAATTTTTTTAGAGATTATTTCCCCCCCCTGACGGCAACGGCTGAGGTCGCTGGCATAGACAGTTGTAACGTTAAAACGGGAGAGTTCAAGGCCGCGTTGGGCCATTTGGGCAAGGGCTTTGGGAGTGATATCTACATCAAAATGGCCGTTATAACGCAAGGGGCCATCAAGGGTGTTAACCGTTTCACCATGGCGTAGCAGGAATACGGTAGTGTAGTTTGCTTGCATATTTTACCTTCTGATCTAAATGGTGGCAGCGAGAATAATAAGTACCAGAGCTTCGCTGCTTTCACAGGCATAGCCCAAGATATCGCCGGTTACACCACCCAGTCGGCGTTGGGCCGCATATCTAATGGTTACGACATAAAGAGTTATTGCAAGACAGCTCAGCAAGCCCTTAAAACCGGCAAATAGAAATCCTGAAGCAAGGCTAATGAGAGCCGCGGAAAGCAATTCTCGTTGACCGCAATGATTGGTAAAGATGGCCCCGAGGCCGCCTTCGACCCGGGCGTAGGTGCTACTGAAAGTGAGCTGCACAATCGCGTAGCGACCGAGAACCGGGAAGATTACTAAAACCAGAGGGGTATCACTTATAATTGTGGTCAGAGCACTGTACTTGAGCAACAGCAAGATGGTCAGGGCGGTTGCGCCCATACTGCCCAAATAGCTGTCTTTCATTATGGAAAAGATCTTTTCCCTCTCCAATTTACCGCTCATTAGGCCATCAGCCGTATCGGCGAGGCCATCAAGGTGAAACCCTCCGGTGATAAAAAAGTGGAGCAATAGAACCAAAGCGGCACAAATTGCCGGGGAGAGGAAGAGTTTAAAAAAACAGGTGCTTAAAAAAAGAATCAAACCCAGCAGGAGGCCGACTAAGGGAAACCAGGCTTGGGTTCGACCCAAGATCTCTTCGGGAACCTCAGAGCTGAAAGATCCGGCCGGCAGGGTGGTTAAAAAAGAGAGAGCGAGGCGAAATTGGATGATTATTGTAGTCAAGGTCGGTTGCCCGTTATAATTGGTTAGCAATAAGGCGTAAAATATGAGGTTTCTTGAAGCACTTATTTAAGTTTTTGCGGCAGGCCCCAGATCGTAAAGTAGACTTCCCGGCAGGCCGTGGTCAGGCGTTGGTTGGCAAGTCCGGCAAGATCGCGAAAACGGCGGCCTAAAGGGTGTTCCGGAACGAGACTGAGTCCCACCTCATTACTCACCAGAATGATCGTCGCCGGCAGCAAATTAAGAGAGTCAGCCAGATTGTCAATCGCTTTAAGAATTTGTTGGTCGCTGTCGTTGTGTCCTAACAGATTTGAGAGCCAGAGGGTTATACAGTCAACCAGGATGATGTCAAAATCTGTACTGGCTTGTTGCAGACAGTCGGTTAGTTTCAGTGGTTCTTCAAGGGTCGCATGCCAGGCGCTACCGCGATCGGCCTGATGTCTGGCGATTCTTTTTTCCATTTCTTGGTCAAGGGCCTGAGCGGTTGCCAGATAGGCCCGTCGGCCGGGTAGCTCTTCCGCCATCTTTTGGGCAAAACTGCTTTTACCACTGCGGGCGCCGCCGCCGATTAAAATGGATGAGGCTTTTTCTTTTTTCACTGGGTTTTACCTTGGTATCATTTAAAGATTCAAGCGATTCGTAATCCAATAACAGTTTCCTGTCAATGGTTTTCGAGAAGTTGCGTAATCCGGTTGCCAGCAGCATATGGCAGACCCTGAAAAGGGTATACTTGGATGTTTAAGCGGTTCATTTGTGTAGAGAGCTTGGTCGCAAAGCATCGTCGCAGCGGTTGCAAGGTCAAAGGCGGTGGCGATTGGTAGAGTTCCGCAAAGTTGAGAAAGATCCAGGTGTAAATAGTTGTTAAGTTGATTAAGTCGGAGGTTGAGGTTGTCGTGGCAAGCGCCGGGGCTGTAGATGAGCGGCCCGGCGCCGTTCAACGTTTTGTTAGTTGGTTCCAGGGTGTTCTGTTCAAATTTTTCAAGGTAACCGTAAGGGGTGTTTGGGCCTTCAGCTCGGCTCAGCCAGAAAAAGAGACTTCCTTCCCCTGGTCCACATGGGGTTAAATCAGGGTCGAGATTTTCCCTGGTTGTGGGTTTCTGGCGATTGAGATAGTTTTGCCAGCAATAACCCAGGACGTCACAGTATTCGTCCACGGCTCCGCATAAGACTGCATCAACCCGACCCTCAGCCAGCCAGTGGGCGGCAGTCATCAGGGCCATGGGGATGGAAAGGTTGCCTTGGGTGAGGCTCAGATTCGGGCCCGTGATATTGAGATGTTTGGCGATATGGGCAGCGGCGGCGTTGTGAACCGAGTTGGAAAAGAGGGTTGGTGAGGCCAGGGTATCACCATCTTTAATGAAGGAATCGAGAAACGCGAAGGTCGTGGCGCTGGCGCCGTAGACGCTGGCTACAATCAATCCGGTATGTTCGCTGATTAGGGTTTGACCGGCATCTTCGCAGGCCAGGCAGGCTCCCAGCAGAGCCAGCCGGGAAAAGTGATCAAGGCGGCGCAACTCTCGGCTTTTGACGATGGTGCCCAGGGTTTTGGTTGCGGCGCGAAAGACCGGCAGGTTGTAAGATCCCTGGTCGGTTTCAATCGTGGTCAATTCCGGTTCGACTTTCTTTTCACCTTTTAAAGCCGCTCGCCACTCGTCGAGGCCCGCTCCAAAAGCACCGACCGGGCCGATGCCGCGTATCGCCATCGGAATCATTGTCCAACTCCATCAAGGCCGAATACCAAGGCTGCATTATTGCCGCCAAAAGCCAATGATTGACTTAATGCCAGACGGCCGTCGAGATTCCTGGTGCAGCTTGTCGGTGAGTGGCCGATAGCGGGGTCGGTTTCACTGAATCCGGCACTGGCGGGGATTTTTTCGGATTGCAGCATGGCGATCGTAAAGGCTGCTTCCAATGCGCCGGCCGCTCCGAGGGTGTGTCCGGTATGCCCTTTGGTTGAAAAAAAAGGGGTTTTGGGAAAGAAACATTTAATAATTTTCCCTTCTGTCAGGTCGTTGTTGAGGGTGCCGGTACCGTGGGCATTAATGAAAGCTATATCTTCAGCTTTGGTGCCGGCGTTGTTTAATGCCAGCTGTAAAGCCTGGCGCAACCCTCTGCCTTCGGGGTGGGGGGCGGTTAGGTGCCAGGCGTCACAGGAACTGCCGTAGCCCAGGATGAAAGCTCGCGGCGGCCGTTTACGGTGTTTTCGAAGGCGGCTTGATTCAAGCACTAAGATAGCGGCCCCCTCTCCCAGGTTGAGGCCGCTGCGGTGGCGGTCAAAAGGTCGGCAGGGTTGATGATCGCTGATCATCAAAGAGATAAAACCGTTACAGGTAACCCGGCAGAGTTCGTCGCTGCCGCCGGCTAAGACTAGATCGCAGAGCCCGGATCTGAGCCAAGCAGTTCCCATCCCTAGAGCATCGGTACCCGAGGAGCAGGCATTGACGATTGTGAGTTGCGGGCCGTGCAGGTCAAAGAATTGAGCTAATACGGCGGCAGGATTGCTGCGACGGTAACGGTCGATCGGTTTGAGATCGGGATTTTTCCCATCCCGAAAGTTACGGTAAAATTGTTCGTCGTTCATGCTTCCGCCGACGGTTGTGCCGATACAGACCCCGACTTTAAGTTGAGACAACCCTTTACCGTCACTCCAGCCGGCATTTTCTAAAGCCTCGCGGGCCGCAGCCAGGGCCAGTCGGCTGGTTCGTAGCCAAGGTTGATTTTCGTCTTCACTGTCAAGCGGGGATGGGGGCAGTTCAAAGACCGGATAGGTGGTTGGATGGTCAAGGCCAAAACGCTGCGGGGCAGCCGGTTCCCGGCGCTTCTCAAAGAGAGCTGTAAAGGCACTCTCAAAGTTAAGGCCGGTGGCACATAAAGCCCCGATTCCGGTGACCATGACCGATTTGTCGGGCTGCGACATTGTTGGGGGGCCACTAATGGACATAGATACTGAATAATCCTAAAGGTATGCCGGGAGGTTGTCTGGAAAGCTATCCGGCATCTGATTGGTTGACCACAGAGTATACGAAATACACGAAAAAGAGGTTTTTGTAAATATTTGCTCCAAAGTAACTTTGGAGGACTTCTTTATTTGTCAAACAGGTTTTTTTATGTTACGGGGTGCAAGCGTTTAGAGATTGATATTTTAATCTGTGAGTTATCGTTTACGTTTAATCAGGAGGGGTAGAATTATGAGTTATGAAAATGTTTTGGTTGAAATGGTTGCCGAAAATGTTGGTGAGATAACCTTGAATCGGCCTAAGAGTTTAAATACCTTCAGCCTGCCTTTGGCCCGGGAGTTGAATCAGGCTTTGTTGGAGCTTGATGATCGTGATGATGTGCGGGTTATTATTCTCAAGGGTTCCGGTAAAGCTTTTTGTGCCGGTATCGATGTCAGTGATTTCTTCGGCAAAACGGCGATGGAGTATAAGAAGTGGATCGAGACCATGGAGACTCCGTTAGTCAATATGAGCCGGATGAGCAAACCGGTGATTGCCCAGGTTCATGGGGTAGCGGCGGCCAATGGTGCTGGCTTGGTAGCGGCGGCCGATCTGGCGGTTATGGCGGAAGGGGCTCGTTTCGGTTTGACGGCCATCAATGTTGGCTTGAACTGCATTGGTCCGATTGTTCCGGTGAGTAAGATGATCGGTCGTAAAAAAGCTCTGGAACTGCTTTTTGACGGTCAGTTGATTAAATCAGACGAGGCTTTGCGTATGGGGATTGTTAACCGGGTGGTGCCTAATGACGAACTTGAAGCCGAAACTAGAAAATGGGCCGCCGGTCTGGCCCAAAAGAGTCCGATTGCCTTGCAGATCGCCAAGACCGCGTTCTATGGTGCTGCTGATCAGGATTACTATAAGGCTTTCGAATATATGAATGAAGCCTTTGCCCGCTTGTGCACGACTGAAGATGCAGGCGAAGGAATTAAGGCTTTTATGGAGAAACGTTCCCCCGAGTGGCAGGGTAAATAGCCGGCTGCTTCAGTATTCTACTGGGTAAATTTAAAGATGACCTTAAGAGCCTTTGCTCTTAAGGTCATCTTTTTTAGTGCAGGTTTTTTTAAAGACTTTTTACGAATGCATCAAAATTGAGAGTATCTCAATCAGGGATGCGATTAAAAAAGGCTGCTTCTTGGTAAAGTAAGTTCTTAATTTCTTTGGTAAAAAACCGTGGCGCGCAGCGCCAGGCCCAGTTTCGCTCGGATGATCCCGGGCTGTTCATGCGGCAATCATTGCCGAAACCAAGAGCATCCTGTAACGGAATGATGGCTAGAGCGGCGATTGAAGCGTAGGCCATTTTTATAAAATCGAGATGGATAGCGCTGCCGTCGCTGTTGGCCGCGTGTCGGGCCCGTTCTTTACAGTTATTATCGACCTGTTCATCATGGTACCAACCGGTAGTCGTTTCATTATCGTGGGTGCCGGTGTAGACGACGCAGTTGGAAGAAGTGAAATTCCAGGGTAGGTAAGGGTTGTTCGGCTCTCCGTCAAAGGCGAACTGGAGGACCTTCATACCGGCAAAGCCGAGATGGTTTCTTAATTCTTCGACGGGAGGGGTAATCGTTCCCAGGTCTTCGGCGATTATACTTAAATCTTGTATGGCGTTGCCCAGCTGGGCGAAAAAAGCTTTTCCCGGTCCTTTGATCCATTCACCATTTTCTGCGGTTTGAGCCGTAGCGGGAATCCTCCAATAGGCTTCAAAGGCACGAAAATGGTCGATTCTGACTACATCAAGGAGTTCCGCTAGGCGCTGCAGGCGCTGCCGCCACCACTTGATGACTACCTCATTTAATGTCTCATTCGCCCGACTATCTGATTGCCAGCGATAGAGCGGGTTACCCCAGGCCTGGCCGGTCGGGCTGAAATAGTCGGGCGGGACGCCGGCCACATATTCCGGTTTGAGGGTTTCCGGATCGAGTTGAAAACACTCCTGATGGGCCCAGACATCGGCGCTGTTGAGAGCCGTATAGATGGGCATATCACCGATCAATCTGATTTGCCGTTGCCCTGCTTTTTTCTTCAATTTCTGCCATTGTTCGGCGAAGAGAAACTGGACAAATTTGTGGTATGTGACTCTGTCTGAGAGCTCTTTTCCCACAGATAACAGAGTTTGTGGGTCGCGTCTTGCGATCTTATTAGGCCAGTCATACCAGGGCCGGCCGGAAAATTTTTCTCCGAGACTAACAAAAAGGGCGTAGTCGTTAAGCCAGGGGGAGCTGTCGCAGAATTCGGCAAAGGCCTTTGCTTGTGGAGCTGTCTTGAGGAGCTTGGCGAAGGCTTTTCCGAGGAGCATTTCTTTGAATGCGGCGACCTCTTTAAAGCGAACCAGGTATTGATAAAATTCCGGATATCCGGCGAGATCGTCGGCTTTAATCCAGTGGTCACGTAAGAGCTCGTCGGGACTGATGAGAAGCGGGTTGCCGGCAAAAGCCGACGTGCTCATGTAGGGTGAGTGTCCGTGAATTGCAAGCGTTGGTCCAAGAGGCAGAAACTGCCAGTAGCGCTGGCCTGATTCTTTAAGAAAATCGAGAAATTTCTCCGCTTCCGGGCCGAGATCGCCAATCCCCCAGGGGCTGGGCAGGGAACTTATGTGAAGGAGCATGCCGGCGGCCCGGGCAGGGCTTTGTTGTTTGTTCTGGACAGGGTCTGCGATGGGCATATTCTAGTCCTTATACGAAAGGTTCCGGCCTGTGATAAAGGCACGGATCACTTGCTTATTACTTTGGTTGAGGAGTTTTTCAGCCTGGTTGAACGCTTCATCAAGGTGGAGCGGGTCGGGACAGATGGAAAAAACGCGTTGCTTTCCTCTTGATGAAGTTTTTTAATTTTACGTAATTACCGTTGGTTCGCTGCGCCCCGTGATCTCTTTGATTGTGAAAAGTTTATCCGCCAGCCTGATCAAATCGGCGAGTGCGGTCTGGGTCTCGAGATTCATGCCCGCAGGGTTTTTTTCAACCTTTTCAAAATAGAGGCGTAAGGTTGCACCGCTGGTGCCGGTGCCGGAGAGGCGCAGGATGATTCGTGATTTATCTTTGAAGAGGAGCCTGATACCTTGATGCTCTGACAGGGAACCGTCTATCGGATCTCGATAGGAAAAATCATCGACAGTGGTGATCTCTAACGAACCGAATTGCGCTCCGCAGAGCGTCTCGAATTTCTCTCTCAGGTCATTAACAAGTTGGTTGGCGGCCTTACTGTCAACCTCTTCATAGTCGTGGCGGGAATAGTAGTTGCGGCCGAAATGTTGCCAATGAGCCTCAACAATCTCTTTGACGGAGATCTTTTTGACGGCTATCAGGTTAAGCCAGAAAAGAACCGTCCAGAGACCGTCTTTTTCACGGATATGGTCAGAGCTGGTGCCGAAGCTCTCTTCTCCACAGATCGTCAAGCGGCCGGCATCGAGAAGGTTACCAAAAAACTTCCAGCCGGTCGGGGTCTCGTAGCATTCGATGTCAAGCTCTTTGGCAACCGCATCAAGGGCGCAGCTGGTTGGCATTGAGCGGGCGAGCCCTTTTAGTCCTTTTCGGTATCCTTTGATGAGATGAGCGTTGGCCGCAATGACGGCGACGCTGTCGCTCGGGGTGACGAAAAAGTTGTCTCCTAAAATCATGTTGCGATCGCCGTCGCCGTCCGAAGCCGCACCTAAAGCAGGCGCTTTTTTACTGAACATGATCCTGACCAGATCTTTGGCATATTTTAGGTTGGGATCGGGGTGACCACCGCCGAAATCAGGCTTGATCGTGCAATTGAGAAGGCTTTTTGGTGATGCCCCAAGGCGCCGGCAGAAAATTTCTTCGGCATAAGGGCCGGTAACCGCGTGCATGGCGTCAAAAAGAAAAACAAAATCTTGATTCTGTAAGAGTTTGGCAATTGTGGGAAAGTCAAAAAGTTCCATCATCAGGTTGGCATAGTCGGTGACCGGGTCGATGATTTCGAGCGCCATTTTGCCAATCATGAAATGGTTTTGGATGTCGAGATCGATATCCGAAATTTCAACCGTCAAGTAGTGGTCAAGGGTAAGGCTTTTTTGGTAGATTGCTTCGGTGATTTTTTCAGGGGCCGGGCCGCCGTTGGCGGTGTTGAACTTGATACCGAAATCACCATTCGGTCCGCCGGGATTATGACTGGCCGAGAGGATGAAGCCCCCGTCAAGGTTATATTTGCGTATAATACAGGAGGCGGCCGGGGTTGAAAGGATGCCGCCCCGGCCGATGAGCAGTTTTTTTAAACCATTGCCCACTGCCAGGCGCACGATTGTCTGTAGGGCTTCGCGATTATAAAAACGGCCGTCACCGCCAACCACCAGCTGTTTTTCCTTAATGTCTCCCAGTGCATCAAAAGTCGCCTGGACGAAATTTTCAAGGTAGTGGGGCTGTTGGAAAACGGTTACCTTTTTTCTCAGTCCCGAGGTGCCGGGCCGTTGATCAGGAAATGGCCGGGTGGGGATGGTTTTGTTTTCCATGCGGTTATTTCCTTAAGCGGTGCGTCGGGTTTCGATAAAATCGGTCAGCGAGTTTATCGAGGCCAGAGCTTCACGGCCCTCTTCCATATCTTTAATTTCAACGCCAAAATGTTTCTGGATAAGGACGACCAGTTCAACCGCATCAAGTGAATCGAGGCCTAAACCTTCATCGCCGAACAGCGGGTCATCATTTTTGATATCTAAAGCGTTAATATCTTCTAAGTTCAATTCTTCAATTATTATCTTTTTCAACTGCTCTTGCAGGCAGGTTTCATGCATAATAAAATACCTTTTTTTCAGTGGCCTTGTACTCGAACAAAAATTCTAATCTCCCAAAACAGTTCTATGTTAGGATTTTGGTTATTTTCCCCACATATCATAGAAATTGAAAAACTGGTACGGTTCTTTAGTGCAGAGCGTCTCCAGAACTTTCACATAACGGACTAGATAGGGTGTTAAGCGGCTCAGCGGGCGCGCGTCTTGTTTTGGAATTTTGATGACTTCGGCGAGTTCGATACGGTAGCTGTCAGGGCCGGTTTTGAGCGGGAAAAGGACGGCCAGCGGAGCACCGGTGACGGCTCCAAGTTTCCAGGCGGCGGCTGGAAAAGCAACTGGGGCACCCAGAAAATCGACAGTTAAGTTGTTTGCTTCAGCGCCTTGGCGACGGTCGCCCATGATACAGACAATTTCACTCTTATTAAGGGCTGCTACCATCTCCAGGGTGCCGCCCAGAAAGCCGGTCGGGTCGATAACCCGGTAGGGGTTTTCCTGACCCGAATGCTCAAAATAGTGGCGGTCAATGTCGCCCTCATCCTGTTGCATCAGCATATGAACCGGGCCTTTAAGCTTGCTTAAGTAGATCATCGCTGCCTGCCAACAGCCGACGTGGGTGGTCAGAATAATTAGGCCTTCACCGCGGGCTGCAAGGTTCGCCAAACGATCCCCTTCGGGAAACTCGGTATGCAGAATTTCCGGGCCGCAAATCCCGACCAGGGCTCGGTCTACGAGCGAACGGCTTAAGCCCATGATCATGTGAAAGCTGTCGCGCCAGGCGGCCAACCCTTGGTGGTCGGGAAACCGACGTTTAAGGTAATAGCGGCTTTTTTTTCGTTGATCGGGCCGCAACAAAAGATAGTAGAGGACCACCGGATAGAGAAAGGGATAGGCGATATGACGGCCGCCAAGCCGGATTAAGAGATAGAAAAAGCGATGCTGCCAAGGGGCGCCAACACTGCGGCTGCTCCACTTCTTATGATTTTCAGAGGTCAATCTT
>Ga0307991_1000433_pt1 | contig 30071 bp, 28 predicted proteins | sample EllFjometagen131_FD_203146 | JGI IMG/M metagenome (GOLD analysis project Ga0307991, IMG submission 203146) | Marine microbial communities from Ellis Fjord, Antarctic Ocean - #131 | ecosystem: Environmental > Aquatic > Marine > Unclassified | place: Southern Ocean | collected 2014-10-08 | reverse complement strand
TAGATGAAGAAAATTTCTGTATTGAAAAATTTGGAGCAAGACCGGCAGCTTATCTTGATTCTCTGGGCTGGATAAGTGGAAATGCCTGGGTAGCTCATGCTGTTCACCTATCCGATGAAGAAATTGCTAAAATGGGAAAATGCGGCATGGGAATTTCACATTGCCCATCATCTAATATGCGGCTTGGTTCTGGAATTGCCAGAATTAAAGAGATGCTGAAAGCAGGTGTATCTGTCAGCCTGGCTGTGGATGGATCAGCTTCAAACGATTCAAGTAATCTGCTCTCTGAAATCCGACTGGCAATGCTTCTCAGCCGGTTACGAAAACCTGAATTCTGGTTAACGGCCCGAGAAGTTTTACGCATAGCAACTCGTGGAGGTGCAGCTGCTCTCGGCAGGGATGACATCGGAGAATTATCCATAGGGAATCAAGCTGATATTGCTATGTTCTCTCTTGATCATCTGGAATATGCCGGCTCTCTTTCTGACCCGCTGGCAGCTCTTGTTTTTACTCAGCGAATGCGACCGGTAGATCACTTGATCATTAATGGTAAACAGCAAATTAATGAGGGGAAGACAAACATTAATCTGCAAAATCTTATTAAGGATCACAATAGAATCAGTAATGAACTGATCTCCAGAGCACAAAAGAACACCGGTATCGATTTTCTGAAGCAAGGATAACTGTGAAATTATTCTTTAATGCCAAGTTCCTTACAATGAAAAGTGAAGGCGATATTGCAACATCAGTATTAGTGGATGACAAAGGAATTATTAAGGAAACATATTTAAAGACTCCAATAATTGAAAGTGTTGAAAAGATTGATCTCAAGGGTAAATTTGTCTATCCCGGATTTATTGATACCCATACTCATTCATTTGAAGGTGGACTTTATAGTTTAAGTGCAAACCTGGAAAACGTAACAAATCTTAGCGAAGTTTTTGATATCTTAACCAAAACAAAACCTGTTAGCGGCAAGATCTTTGCCTTCCATTTTGATGAGAATAGCATTGAAGAAAAAAGATTTCCAACGAAAGATGAACTTGATAAAATCTTTCCTGATATTCCGCTTATTTTGAGAAGGGTTGATGGGCATAGTTGTGTAATAAATTCCAGAGCAGCAAAAATGATAGATTGGGAAGAGCCGCTTCCAGCAGATTTTGATGGTTATCTGTTTAAACGGGCAAATGGAAATGCATCAAACTGGTTTCATCGGAATTTAACCGATGAAGCAATTTTACAAGCCTATCACCAAGCTGCAAACATTGCACTCCAAAATGGAATTACTGCTGTTCATACAATGATTGGTGATGCTTATTCTGATATCAAACATTACAACCTGATAAAAGAAAACTTACAGCTCTTTCCGATAGAATTTATTTTGTATCCACAAATTACAGATGTTGATATTGCTCTGAAAGTTGGATCACGTAGAATTGGCGGATGTACTTTGGCAGATGGTTCTATTGGTTCACATACTGCTGCTTTTTTTGAACCTTATTCGGATAAACCGGAAACATCCGGTATCCTATATCGTTCAGATGAGTTCTGGCAAAATTATGTTCGCAAAGCTCATAAACATAATTTGCAAGTTGCGGTGCATTGCATCGGTGATGCCGCTATCTCCCAAATCCTGAAATGCTATGAAACAGTTCAGCTGGAAAAACCAAAAAACCTGAAGCACATGATAATTCATAATGAGCTTACATCCGATGAGATGCTGGATAGAATGGCTAAGGCAAATGTGAGTTCAGCAATGCAGCCAATGTTCGATAGATTGTGGGCTCGCAAAAATGGACTTTATGAGAAACGATTGGGAAAAGATAGAACTATCCGTACTAATAGACTTGCTTCCATATATAATAGGAATATTCTGCTTACCGGTGGTTCTGACTGGTATATTACAGAGTTGAATGCTTTAAGAGGAATTGATGCTGCAACCAGAATCCATAACGAAAAAGAACAACTTACTCCTTATCAAGCTATCGAGATTTACACAAAAAATGCTGCAATTCTTTCCGGTGATCAAAATAGATTCGGTACAATTGAAAAAGGGAAATTAGCAAATTTAGTTTGTTTGGAAGAGGATATTTTAAAGAGTAGATCAATCAAAGATATTAAGATTAATTCTGTAATTGTGAATGGAAAACAAAAGATTATTTGAATTTAGTTTAATAACTAATCACTTTAAACTGTTATTATCATAACAAACACAACTATCATTCATATGAATTAATTTATGAATTATTGAAGGTTTTACAGTACAAGCTCCATTATGTGACGAATTCGTTCATCCAAAGATTTTAGTATTTTAGGTCCAAACTCTAAAGCCCACTTTGCAGCATCAAAATTTACTCTTGCACCATGAACTGCGCCATTTAATAAACTAATTAAATCTGCGATTATAGTCCTTTCCTCTTTACTAAGGATTTCTTTCCTTGAAAGTGTATTTAATAAGCTACCTACACTTTGCATTTTAACATCAATATTATGTAACTTAGCAATTGATATAAGTCTTTTTTCGATTTCTATTCTTAATCCAGCAAGAGCAAGATTTGGATCATTCAAACCTACTTGCTGAAAGGAATATTTCTCTTCATCCTCTTTCGTTAATGAAGGTGAAACTAAACCTGTTCTTTCAGCTTTCTCAGCAGTCTCTTTTAAAGACTTGAACTTAAATTTCCAACCTCCAGGTAACTCTGCAGTATCAATAATTCCTGTTAACCAAGGCAAAGCCGCAATGACAATTAAAATAATAGTATTTATGTCGATTTTTATTTCTGGGAATTTTATTCGTAGTATTGCAACTGAGATAGCAACAAGACTTATAGCAATTCTTGGAATAACTTTCATATTATCTCCCATTTAATTCGTTCTTTAATAATTTTCGCTTTTAAAATTTATTTCAATAATGCTTTAATTTACAAATCAAGAAATAATTTTTGTTTTATCTATGTCAAATTTTTTGTTATAATTTGAATTTTAAGTTTTTTTTAACATTTAAAGATAATTATGGATTAGAAAGTACATTTGTCTCTTCGTCGAATGCCGTTGTAAGAATTCCTCAGAGAGACGAATTAGTTAATTCTTATTCTGCATTTTATAAGTAAGTAGAACATTATTTAGTAACATTACAGTTGTTATTGTTCCAATGCCACCGGGTACAGGAGTAATTGCTGAAACTTTTTCAAAGCAAGCTTCATAATCAACATCACCAACATATCTGTAACCTTTGTTCGCATCTTCAATTTGGTTTATACCAACATCAATAATGATTGTATTTTCACTTATCATATCAGCTTTGATGAATAAGGGTTTCCCAATTGCTGCAATGAGAATATCTGCCTGTTTTGTATGGAACACCAGATCTTTTGTTTTGCTGTGACAAACAGTTACTGTTGCATTTCCGGTATCAGATTTTCTTAATAACAAATTTGCGAGTGGCTTGCCAACAATATCACTTCTTCCAACAATTACAATATGTTTTCCGTTTGTATTAATTTCGTAAAAGGATAATAATTCTAAAACTGCTGCCGGAGTTGCCGGGATAAATCCTTTCTTATCAAGAACAAGATTCCCCATATTTAAAGGATGGAACGCATCAACATCTTTGTTCGGATCGATTTTCATAACAATTTCAGATTCATTAAGATGTGATGGAAGTGGCTTTTGCAGCATTATTGCATTTACTTGAGAGTCATTATTTAAAGCATCGATATTTTTTAATAATGAATCTTGATCAATTAATTTATCCAGAATTCTGGTTTCAACTTCAATACCGATTTTTGAACCTTTCTTCTCAAGATTCTGCACATAATATTCTGCAGCTGGATCGTTTCCAATAAGTAATACCACTAATTTTGGTGTTATTTTATTTAGCTCAATAGCTTCTTTGATGTTGGCATAAATATTTTTTGCAATTTTTTTTCCTGAGAGTCTTCTGCCCACTAATACTTCCTCATAATCCTTTGAATTTCAACTGCATTTCCTGTGTTTTCATCAATTTCAATTACAACTGCATTTATCTGAAGCCCACCCTCAGCCGGTTTAAACTGTTGAGGCATGGAAGTTATCATTTTTTTAATAACAATATCTTTATCAATGCCAATACAAGAATCATGTGGACCCGTCATTCCCACATCGGTAATATAAGCAGTATTATTGGGAAGAATCTCTTCATCAGCAGTTTGAATGTGAGTATGTGTTCCAACCATCGCACTTATCCGACCATCAAAATAAAAAGCCAAAGCTCTTTTCTCAGCTGTTGCTTCAGCATGAAAATCAACAAAAATATTATCAGTTACTTCCTTTATTTCCGGTAAGATATTATCAAGAGCTATAAATGGAGAATCTATAGGATTCATATAAACCTGCCCTATCAAATTAACAACTGCTAATTTTGATTTTCCAACATTTGCGATATACAAAGTTGCGCCGATCGCATCTTTATGGTAATTAAGGGGTTTTAGAATTCGTGGTTCACGCTTAAGATAATCAATTGATTCTTTTTTATCCCAGATATGGTTGCCACTAGTGAAACAATCAATTCCGCAATTGAATAATTCAGTAGCCGTTTTTTCTGTAATCCCTTTTCCATGTGCTGTATTTTCACCATTTGCAATACAAAAATCTATTTTAAATTTTCTTCTTAGCTCGGGTAAGTACTTTTTTATTAAGTTCCTGCCTGGGGAACCGAAAATATCACCAAAAAATAATATGTTCATTATTTTGCAATCGCAGTTTGTCGTGTCTCACGAATCACTAAAACTTTGATCTGGCCGGGATATTGCATTTCTGCTTCTATTTTTTCTGCTATATCTGAAGCCACAAATGCAGTATGTTTATCATCAATTGATACAGGATCTACGATAATTCTTAATTCACGTCCAGCTTGAATAGCAAATGATTTATTAACACCTTCAATCGAATTTGCAATCTCTTCCATTTTATTAAGACGCTTCATATATGTTTCAAGCATTTCTCTTCTTGCACCAGGTCTTGCACCAGAAACTGCATCAGCAACTTGTGTAAGAACAGCATAAACACTTTGATATTCGACTTCTTCATGATGAGCTTCGATAGCATTTACAACTATTTTACTTTCACCATTTTTGCGTGCTACATTTGCACCAAGACTGGCATGTGAGCCATCATATTCATGATCGATTGCTTTCCCTAGATCATGCAGGAATCCACAGCGACGTGCCAGTTCCTGATCAAGGTTCAATTCGGCTGCAAGAATTCCACAAATCCAGGCTGCTTCCATAGAATGACGAAGAATATTTTGTCCATAACTTGTACGGTATTTTAATCTACCAATAAGTTTTACAATGTTTGGTGAAATATTATGAATATTTGTTTCCATACATGCTTTCTCACCAATTTTTACAAGATTACTATCCATTTCCTTAGTAATTTTTTCAATGACCTGTTCAATACGTCCTGGGTGAATTCTGCCATCTTGTATCAATTTTTCTAAAGAGAGACGAGCAATTTCTCTACGTACAGGATCAAAACCTGAAAGGACAACAGCTTCAGGTGTATCGTCTATGATCAAATCAATTCCAGATGCTTGCTCAAAAGCTCTAATATTTCTACCTTCCCTACCGATTATTCTTCCTTTCATTTCATCATCAGGAAGGGAAACAACAGAAACGGTAGACTCAGAAACATAATCTACAGCAACTCTCTGAATAGCTGTAGAAAGGATTCCCGCAACAAGTTGATCTGCTTCAGCCTTCGTATTATCAGCTATCCTGCGAATCTCTTTTGAAGCTTCATTACGAGCTTTATTTCTAAGATTATTTTTTAGTATTTGAATCGCTTCTTCGCGGGATAATCTGGCAATTTCGGATAATTTTGTATTTTGCTGTTCGATCAGTTTATTAAGCTCTTCTTTCTTTGAAGTCAACTCAATCTCTTTGTTTTTGTTTTCTTTCTCAAATTCTTGAAGTTTGTTTTCCTTCTTATCGAGATTTTCTAATCTGTTATCAAGCTTTGTAACACGTTCGTTGTATTCTTTTTCTAATGTGTAAATCTCACGTTTGCGAGTGCTGATCTCTTCTTCATATTGTTTTTGGACTTTGTACCATTCTTCTTTAGCTTCTAAAATGGCAGCTTTTTTCAAATTTTCTGTTTCACTTTTTGCATCATCAATAATCTTCTTAGCAAATTCATTTGAAGATAGAATTTTTTTATCAGCAGAAGATTTCTTCACGAAATTTATGATCATGGAAATAAAAAGACCAATCAGAAACGCACTTCCAATGTAAATCATATATATATTGTTCATTACTTACCTCACTTCAATCTATTATTTTACCCGCGATACCGTGTACCATGTACTTCCTGAACCTTGGAACAAGGTGGACGTCTACCGTTTTTTGCTTTGCATCTCCAGATCATGTCAGGTTCATGCGCCACAAAGGGCCTGACTTCCTATTCATAATTGGTTCTGAATATCAATAATATCACGAATACCGCAGGCAATTATTTTTCACTAATTTCTATATTGTCAAACAGATCATTGATCTGTTCGAACTTTTTTGATAAATTCTTATAATCATCAATTTCAGAGAGATATTTCTCAGTAATTGATATTGCATAAAGAACTAATAACTTATTTTGATCTACTGTATTGAATCTTTCGTTCAACTTCTCCAATTCATTCTCTACATATTCTGCAGTTTCTTTTATTTTTTCAGGTTCATCACTTCTAAAATAATATGTTCTACCTAAAATCTCAATTTCAATAGATTTCATTGATTTTTATAAATCATTCAGTTGATTAAAAATATTATCAATTTTAGTTGATGCCTCTTTCATTTTATTATTATAGTCATCTAACTGAACGTGAAGATTTCTATTTTCATCTTTAAGGAAATCAATCTCTTCTCTCTGTTTACGATCAGATTCTACTAATCTTAATAATTTTTCTTCATTTTCATTTTTGAATTCACTGAGAATTGTATTCTGCTTTTCGAGTTCTGTTTTAGCAATTACAGCATCAGCATATTTACTTTTTATTTCAGTATAACCATTTATTAATTTTTGAATTTTTTCATCCAGACTAAGTACTGATCTATCTTCCATATTTACCTCATCTCAGCATTGTATGAATTTAGTAAAGCCTTAATAACTTTTTTTAGAATATTATTAATATATCCATCCGTCAAGGTTTTTGTATCTGAACTGAACACAAGACTAAATGTAAGACTGTGAAAACCCTCTTTGATATTTTTTCCTGCAAATTCATCAAAAAGCACAATTTTAGAAATACTATTTTTTCCAACTTTTTTGATAGTCCCAATAATATCTGCATATTTATGCTCTTTTGAGATCACAAAAGAAATGTCACGCAGAATTGGCGGGAATTTTGGAATATTCTCAAAAACAGGATCGCTAAAATTATCCATTTCAAAAATGGTGTTAAGATCAATATCAAAAGCAAACATTGGAATATTAATATCATATTTAACCGCAATTTTAGGGTCTATTTTTCCCAAGCTGGCAATAATCTTTTCTTTCACAATTACATCAGCCCCTATACCAAGTTGATAAAAAGGTTCTTCGGATATTTTGTACTCACAATTTTCTAACTTTAATTCAGCGATAATATCTTCCATTATTCCTTTCACATCAAAGAAATCAAGCTGCTCAGAACTATCTTTCCAATAAACAGGGTTAAGTTCTCCGGTAAGGATTCCAGAAAGATGTAATTTCTCAGTTGCAAGTTTTTCATCTTTTCTCGTAAAAACTTTTTTCAATTCGAAAAGTCTAATATTTTTTTGTCCGTGATTTATATTATAAATTGCATTTTTCAGAAGACTCGACAATAACATAGAACGCATTATTGAGAAACTGTATCCTAATGGGTTTTTTAATTCCGCAAAGTTCCTGCGTTCATCTTCTTTTTTAATATTAAATTTATCCAGATCATCCGGATCACCAAAATTCCAGTTGATCACTTCTGAGAATCCATAATTTACAAGTGTATCTTCTATTTTTCTACGAGTATAGAAAACTGGTTTATTCATAATATTTTGAGATTTTAGAAAAGTGGGAACATTATTATAACCATTAAGGCGGATTATCTCTTCGATCAGATCGATCTCACGTGTTAAGTCTTTCCTATAATTAGGAATCTCAAACACTAAATTATCTTCCGATTCTTGTATAAAATTCAGTCCGAGAGCTGTAAGATATTCCACGATCTGTTTTGGTGGAACATCTATTGAAAGAATTTTTTTAACTCTGGATGGCCGAATTGAAACTTTAGTTAACTCTTTCTTGGAAAGAAATGAATCCAGCTTTCCTTTCAAAAGTTCACCACCAGCAATTTTGAGTATTAATTCACAAGCCCTGATACTTACCAGTTCAGCAATTTCATCTGTAATATCACGTTCAAAACGATAAGAAGAATCAGTAGATATTTTTGTGCGACCAGACGTTTTACGAATGGAAGAATATAAGAAATTAGCTGCTTCAATTACAATATCTTTTGTTGTAGAAGTAATATATGAATTTTCACCACCAATAATACCAGCAAGGGCAATTGCACGTTTTTCATCTGCTATTACAATATCGTCTTTTTTTAATTTATAAGTTACTTCGTCTAAAGCAGGAAATTCTTCATTTTCTATAGCTTTACGCACAATTATCTTCTTTCCTTTAATTAGATTGTAATCAAAGGCGTGAAGTGGATGACCAAATTCCATCATAACAAAATTAGTGATATCAACAACATTATTAATAGGTCGTAATCCAACAGAGATCAATTGTTTTTTAAGCCAGTCGGGTGATTCTTTAATTTCAACATTTTTAATAATTCTGGCTGTATATCTTGTACAAAATTCAGGAACTTCATTCTCTAAAGAAAGATAATTTTTTATTGGTTCATTACTTTCAATTAGTTTGCTTTCTGGTAAAGTAAGAGGAAGTTTAAGTAAGGCAGAAAGATCTCTTGCAACACCAATAATTCCAAGCAGATCAGGACGATTTGGAGTAATTTCTACATCATAGCAGATATTTTTAACTCCAAGATAAGAGGCAAGATCTGTCCCTATCGGGGCATCTTCGGGAAGAATCATAATCCCGTCATGATCATTAGAAATACCAAGCTCCTGCTCAGAGCAAATCATCCCAAAAGATATTTCACCACGAAGTTTAGCTTTCTTGATCTTAAAGTCTTGTATCTGTGTTCCGATCCCTGCAAAAGCAACTTTGATATCATTCTTGCAGTTAGAAGCCCCGCAAATAACTTGCATTGTTTCTGTTCCATTATCAACCTGACAAACAGAAAGTTTCTCGGCATTTGGATGTTGATCAAATTTAACAATTTGTGCAATTTTGATCTGTCGTAGATCTTTCCCAAGTTCTTCTACAGCCTCAACCTCGATTCCGGCAAAGGTCATTTTATCCTTTAATTCTTCCGGAGAGAGTTTAAGATCAATATATTTTTTTAACCAGTTATAACTTATTTTCATTTTTTATGACCTAATAATTTATACGATTAGCTGAATTGCTTAAGAAAACGAATATCATTTTCAAAAAGCAATCTCATATCTGGAATTTTATATTTCAACATTGCTATTCGATCCATTCCCAGACCAAATGCATATCCAGTATATTTTTCGGAGTTAATTCCAAGTTTTTCTAATACATTTGGGTCAACCATGCCAGCTCCACCCAATTCTAACCAGCCGCTTCCTTTACAAAGATTGCAACCTCTCCCATAACATTTTACGCAGACAATATCAATCTCAGCACTGGGTTCCGTAAAAGGGAAATAATGAGGTCGTATCCTGGATTCGATCTTATCGCCAAACATCTCTTTAACAAAAATATTCAGTATATCTCTAAGATCAGTAAATGTGACACCTTCATCCACAAGAAGTGCTTCCACTTGATGGAACATTGGAGAATGAGATGCATCATTTTCATTCCGATAACAACTTCCCGGAGAAATAATTTTAATAGGAAGCGAGTGTGTTTCCATGGTTCTAATTTGAACTGTGGAAGTTTGAGTTCTCAGAAGAACATCGTCGTCTAAATAAAAAGTATCCGAAAGATCTCTAGCGGGATGATCCTGCGGTGTGTTTAAAGCATCAAAATTATGGAATTCATCTTCAATATCTGGTCCTTCTGCAACTTCAAAACCCATGGACATAAAAATATCTTCGATCTCACGCCATACTTTCGTTATTGGATGCAAACTTCCTTTTGTCCTTTTACGTCCTGACATTGTAAGATCAATAGATTCCGATTTTAATATTTTATTATAATCAAGGTCTTTGATTTTTTCTTCCTGATCAGTTATCATTTTTACAAGTTGCTTTTTTGCAATATTAAGAGTTTGACCAAAAGCAGGTCTTTCCTCTTTTGATAGAGAGCCTATCTTTTGCATAAAACTGTTCAGTATACTTTTTTTCCCAGTATATTTAGATTTCAATTGCATTAAGTCATATATTGAGCTAGCGTTACTTATCTCATTTTCTGCTACTTTAACGACTTTATTTAACTCTTCTTTCACCCGGAGGCACCTTATTTAATTTGATCTTTAGCAATTTGACAAAGTTGTGCAAAAGCTTCCATGTCATTATATGCAAGATGAGCAAGTACCTTTCTATCGATTTCAACTTCAGCTTTTTTTAATCCGTTTATCAATTTACTATAAGTTAGTTCATTCATTCGGGCTGCTGCGTTAATACGTGTGATCCAAAGTTGTCTAAATACGCGTTTTTTAGTTTTCCTATCTCTATATGCATATAGCCAACCTCTTTCTACAGCCTGTCGAGCAGTTCTGTACAATTTACTTCGACCACCTACGTAACCTTTGGCGGCTTTTAAATATTTTTTTCTTCTATTTTTAGCAGCTACATTATTTGTTGAACGTGGCATTTTATTCTCCTTCTTTTTTTTAGATACCCAGCATTTTTTTCATTCTTGCTGTATCGTTTGAATTTACAAGACCTGATTGTCTTAAGTTTCTTTTTCTTGTAGATGATTTTTTTGTAAGGATATGACCTGCATAAGCATGAGATCTTTTCAGTTTTCCCTTACCGGTAACTTTAAATCTTTTTGCTACCGCTCTACGTGTTTTGAGTTTAGGCATTTTTCCTCCTGAAATTATTCTTCTATATTTTCATATTCTTCTAATAAATTATCAATCTCTTTCTTTGGTGCAATTATTGTAAAAACTGTTCTGCCTTCATTCTTAGGCATTACTTCAACATCAACAATAGGTTTCAATTCTTCTAATATACGCTCCAATAATTTAAATCCAATATCACGGTGAGCAAGCTGTCTCCCACGAAAACGCACTGTTAGCTTTACTTTATTGTGTTGACTTAGGAATTTGAGAGCATGCACTTTCTTAAATTGATAGTCATGATCCTCTGTATTCGGACCGAATTTCACTTCTTTTGTTTGTACAATATGCTGATTTTTTCTTGCTTCTCGTAATTTACGTTCTTTTTTATAGTAATATGTACTAAAATCCAGTATTTTACATACTGGTGGTTTTGCGTTTGGTGAAATTTCTACGAGATCAAGTCCTACTCTTTCAGCCTCTTGTAATGCTTTTGATATTGTAACTACTCCAACTTGATTACCTGTTTCTGAGATCAGTCTTACTGACGAAACCCTGATCTGCCCATTAATCCTTTCTTTTGGTGCTGTCGGCTTTGTTTTAGCCTTTCCTCTTCTAATGCGAATAGAAATAAGAACCTCCTTGTTCTTTTTTAATAAAAAAAAGGGGTGGATTAATCCACCCGCCATTACACATTTATATATAATTTCGCACTTTATTTTCATGACCTTAACAAGTATCCTAACAAATTTAAGAACCGTAAGGTAGAAGCGGGTAGCTTCTTTTTTATTAACAATATACAAAGAATTTTTCATTTGTTGGTGAGTCAAGTTTTTTTATCTTAATGCTAAGTATAAAATATTTCAAATAGTTATTTTTACAAGTTATAACTAATAGTTTTTATAAGAAAATGAGTAGCAGTAAAAGAATTATAAAAAAAAATGCTTGTCAATTGTATTAAATAATAATATTTATGTTTATTAATTTTAAATAAAAAAGGAGAATGAAAATGAAAAAGAATCTTAGTTTGATCGTATTAGTAGCTCTTGTAGTTTCGGTGATCAATGTTTTTGCTATTATCAATAGCAGCAATGACACATCTATTCAGGCTTATGCAAAAAGCAATATTTGTACAGCACAGGGTAATTTCATGCCAGCACCTTTTGATGAAGTAATCGTTGAAGAAATCTCAATCGAAAAAAGAGAACTTATCTGTAGTGCTCAGGGTGGCATCAGACCCCCACCATGGGATGAAGAAGAAGAATATGTACCGAGTGGAAGTTAATAAAATTTAGAGGAGAATGAAAATGAAAAAGAATCTTAGTTTGATCGTATTAGTAGCTCTTGTAGTTTCGGTGATCAATGTTTTTGCTATTATCAATAGCAGCAATGACACATCTATTCAAGCTTATGCAAAAAGCAATATTTGTACAGCACAGGGTGATTTCATGCCAGCTCCATTCGAAGAAACAATCGTAGAAGAGTTATCCATTCAAAAAAGTGATCTGATCTGCAGTGCTCAAGGCGACATCAGACCACCACCATGGGATGAAGAAGAAAAATATGTACCAAGTGGAAGTTAATAAAATTTAGAGGAGAATGAAAATGAAAAAGAATCTTAGTTTGATCGTATTAGTAGCTCTTGTAGTTTCGGTGATCAATGTTTTTGCTATTATCAATAGCAGCAATGACACATCTATTCAAGCTTATGCAAAAAGCAATATTTGTACAGCACAGGGTGATTTCATGCCAGCTCCATTCGAAGAAACAATCGTAGAAGAGTTATCCATTCAAAAAAGTGATCTGATCTGCAGTGCTCAAGGCGACATCAGACCACCACCATGGGATGAAGAAGAAAAATATGTACCAAGTGGAAGTTAATAAAATTTAGATATTTCTTAATTATATTTTATGGTAAATTTCATACAGCAATATGGGGCAGCAATAATACGCCCAATTGTATTGATTGGTTGGTTTATAATTTATAAAAAATCCGAAGATCACCAGTTAACTAATTATCATATTCGAATGTTTATGATATTTCTTCTGATATTTATTATCTGGAATTTGTTTGCAGTTCTGTTTTCTGAGAATATAAATTTTGCTAGGTTTATATATCTTTTCTTTTGGACAGCAGCAACTATTTATGAATTCTTCATCATTGCAAAAGCTCTATTTATTTCATTAAATTTAGAAAAAAATAAAAACATAATACTAATAATTATTTTATTAATATTATCCGTTCCAGTAATATTAGCAGCTGTATTATCTCATACAAAAAAGACTTATAATCCAATAAATACAACTGACTTTTATAATATGATTTTGTTATTATTTGGAACAGTTCTTATACTAAAGAAAATATTATCCAATGAAACTTTTGTAGAAAATATAGAATCTTTCTTTATTTATACCGGATTTGCTCTATATTTTGGTTTACACATTTTAGCAAGTAACACTGTATCCATAAATTTCCAACACTATTGGTTTTTTGCACAATATGCAACATTGATCAGTTTAATTTATTGGACAGGGAGTGTATTATTTATATGGAAAATCAAATCCAAGCCTTTGTTTTAATCTCTTCTATTGCCTTAGCTCTTTTCGTTTTAATCGGAGTTTATCTAATCATCAGGCTAAAAATGAATGATATTCTACTTAAAAGATCTGAAGAAAAACTCAAGAACTTCAATGAAAGTTTGCAATACATGGTTGCAGAAAAAACCGAAGAAGTACAGATATCAGCAAAAAAATTCCGTAATCTTTACGAGCTGAATAAAGAAATTCTGGAAAATTCACCAGCAGGTATTATTAGATTGAACCGAAGACATGAGATAGATTATTTGAATCAAGAGAGTTTATTATATTTATCATCTGGTGAAGATGACACAACCGATTTGAATGGACAATTAATATCACAAATTTCACAATTTAATCGAGCTGGTTGGAAAAGCCTTTTTAACCAGTTAAAAAAAGGTAATGAAATTGAAGGTGAAGAAACATTTTCTCATGAAAATAAAAAAGCTATTGTTAAAATAAAAGGAGTTCCCATTTTTGATGAAGGAATTTACTCTGGTGCGGTACTTCTTCTAAATGATAATACTGAAAGTATCCTTGCAGAAGAAAAACTTAAACATAGTTTTGCAATGCTGCAAAAAGCTACTGAAGACATTATTCAAGCAATGTCATATACATCTGAGATCAGAGACCCATATACTGCCGGTCATCAAAAAAAAGTATGTGAGCTGGCTATAGCAATAGGGAAAGAAATGAATATCACGGAAGAACAATTACAGGGAGTTAAATATGCTGCAATGATACACGATATTGGTAAAATATCTGTTCCTTCAGATATTTTATCTAAACCTGGAAAGATAGGAAAATCTGAATTTGAAGTTGTAAAAGGACATAGTCAAACAGGATATGAACTTCTTGCTAAAATCGATTTTCCATGGCCAATTGCAGATATTGTTCACCAGCATCATGAAAAATTGGATGGAAGTGGATATCCGAATGGTCTCAAAGATGATGATATCCTTATTGAAGCAAAAATTATTTCAGTTGCAGATACAGTGGAGGCAATGACGGCACATAGACCTTATCGAGCTGCTTTAGGAATTGATAAAGCACTGAAAGAAATTACAACTAATAAAGGTAAACTTTACGATTCTAATGTTGTTGATGCATGTGTTAATATTTTTTTCAGTGGCTTTCAATTTTCTGAATAACTAAGGGTATTTTTTGATAAATAAAATAATAATTTATATAATTTTGATTATAATAATAAGTTCATTCTGTCATGCACTCAATGTTCCTTATTCTGATAATCCAGTGTATTCAAAGCAGAATCAAATAAATAATTTCCTTTGCAGCATTCCACCTGATTCATCTAGCATTTTACTTGAAACAAACTGTTGGATCTGGCATGATAACGAAAATCTATATTTTTCATGGGAAGCTGAAACAGATGAGAATTTCATGATTGGGAAATATTCTTCTTATGATGTTTCCGCACAAGCAGATCAACTTTGCGTTCAAATAATAACTGATCAAATAAATTATTATGCTTATGGATTTATGGCATCCCCTCTTGGAAATAAATCTGATTTTGTACGTTCTACTTCACTTTCCTTAGATTATGACTGGAACAGCTCTTACGATTATTCTTCTACAAACCAAAATTCTAAATGGATTGTTGTAATGAAAGTTCCGTTCAAGGATCTTCGATTCAATGGGAAACCACCATATAATTGGAAAATAATCCTAACTCGTTATTTAAAGAATGACGATAAATATTATACAACACCATTCGTGACAACACAAATGGGAAAAGATTATTTTAGAAAGGCAATAGACATATCTATCAATAAAGAAATTCGAAGAAATAGAAATTTTTATTTACGCCCCTTTTCTATCGTAAAATATGACCTACTTGAAAATGATACTAAATTTGATTATGAAAGTATTGGGCTTGATCTCTCCTTTAATCCAAGTTTTTCTTCTAAATTAAAAGCCACGTATAATCCTGATTTCTCGGATGTACCAATTGATGATGAAACAAACAATTTTAATTCTAAGTATGCTTCTTTTTACGCAGAGAACAGATATTTTTTCATAAAGGATCTTAATGCACTTGGTGTGAGTTCAGCCTCATTTTATTCACGACAGATCGTACAACCAGATTATGCTTTAAAATTTACAGGAAAAACTAGCAATCTTACGTATGGGATACTTTCATCCAAAGTAAAACAAGTTGTAGAACAGATTGGTAAATATTATTATATTGTTGATTCAAAAGATATTTATAATATTATTGCAATAAAACCTTCATCGGATAATTTCAGTTTCCAATTTACTCTTCTTAATAGAATGAACAAAGATTATCATAATGAAGTATTACATTTAAAACCAAATTGGGAATTTAAAAAAGACCAATCTTTCTGGCTTGATATTAATCTTTCTACTAAGAACACACTCGAGAATGGTACAAATAATGGATATTTGGGAATTGTAGGATATGATTATAGAAATGATAATTTCAATTTTACATTAAGCACAACACAAATGAGCAAAAATTATGCAGTTGATATGGGTAAGATCTATGAGGATGATTATTACGGGTGGAATCTTAATTCTACTTTATTAAAGGAATTTAATAACAATATCTTACGTTCGATCACATCAAATATTAATTTAAGTGAAGAAATTGATAATCATACAAGCGAACTATTAGAACGCTATGCAAACTTCGACCTGAATTTGAACTCCAATTATCATTTGGATTTTAAGCTTGATTGTGTATCAGTAAAAGAATTGTGGTCAGGTAAATATTTCAATAAATATCAAGTTAGCCTGCAGACAAATTGGAGCAAACCCAAATTATTTAGTGCCTTTATTGGAATCAATTATGGTAATTATATAATTTATACTCTTCATAATGATTATCAAGGTCGTTATTTTCAATTGGGGTTAAGAGGTATAATCAATAAATACGCTTCTTACTCAATTACAGCTGATAACATGAATTATTTCAATATTCCTGAAGTAGATTATGTTGATGATAATTACTGGCTTGCAAATACAGATATATCTCTCAGTCTCTCTAATGAACTTGATATCACAAGTGGAATTAGATTTAATAATTATGAGTATGCTTATACTAACTCTGAGGATGAATATAGTGATTACTCACAGCATGTTGGTTTCTTCTCTAATCTTCGCTGGCAGTTCAAGCAACGTAGTTATCTTTATATAGGTTATAATTCTGCAAATAATAAAATTAATGAGATAAGTGAATATGGCAACCAGCAAGCATATTTAAAAATTTCTTATTCTTTATAAAAATATCTTTTTTAGTATTTTTCCTTACAAATACTCATTTATAAAAAACATTTGACATCCATTTCCTGATTTTAAAAACCTACTTTCAAATAAGATCTTTGGGAGAGTATATAAAATTATGAAATATAAAACCGAGATTGACATTGCAATTAACAAATTTATTGGAAAGAAAGGTGCTTTGATCCCACTTCTGCAAAATGCTCAAGATATCGAAGGATATTTATCAAAAGAAATAATGAGTTACATTTCAGAAACAACAGGGATCAAACTTGCACATATTTATGGTGTTGCAACATTTTATACAATGTTCAGATTAAAACCACAAGGAAAACACATTATCAGAGTTTGTAAAGGAACTGCCTGCCATGTTTCCAATGCGAATTCCATCATGAATGAAATCAACAATCAGTTAAATCTATCTAGTGAAGAAGATACAACTAAAGATGGAAACTTCACGGTAATGTCTGTAGCCTGCCTTGGTTGCTGTAGCCTTGCCCCTGTTATTATGGTCGATGATAATACATATGGCAAATTAACTCCCGATTCAATTGGGAAGATATTAAAGAAATACGAGTAGGAGATTAATTTGAGTTTAGTAATAAAAGTTGGTTTAGCAAGTTGCGGATTGGCTGCTGGTGCTGGAGAAGTTTATGATGCTATACTAAAACACATCAAAAAAAATAAAATTGATGCTGAAGTAAAAAAAACTGCTTGTATCGGAATGTGCTTCGTTGAACCCCTTGTAGAAATTTATAAAGAAGAAAAAAAATCTATTACATACGGAGATGTTACTCCAGAAAATGTTGGTGACATTATTGATGCATTTTCTAAGGGAAAACCTGTCGAAGAAAATGTGATAATTTCAAACATTCTTAAGGGAAGTGAAAATAAAACATTTAAAAAACAAAAGAGAATAGTTCTGCGCAACTGCGGTATAATTGATCCTGTCTCAATCAATGATTATCTTGAAAAAGATGGTTACAGCGCTTTAGAAAAATCTATGAAGAATATGAGCCGTGAAGAAATCATCGATGAAATAAAAAATTCCGGTCTTCGCGGACGCGGTGGAGCTGGTTTTCCAACAGGATTGAAATGGCAATTTGCTTATAACGCCCAGAATGAAAAGAAATATATTGTTTGTAATGCTGATGAAGGTGATCCAGGTGCATTTATGGATAGAAGTGTGTTAGAAGGTGATCCTCACAGTGTTATCGAAGGAATGATAATCGGAGCTTATGCAATTGGTGCTGACGAAGGTTATATTTATTGTCGGGCAGAATATCCACTAGCAATTAAACATCTTGAAATAGCAATTGAACAAGCAACTGAAAAAGGATATTTAGGAAATAAAATTTTTGGAACTGATTTTAATTTTGAACTCCATATTAAGAAAGGAGCCGGTGCTTTTGTCTGTGGTGAAGAAACTGCATTGATGGCATCTATCGAAGGTAAACGTGGTATGCCAGCTATCAGACCACCATTCCCTGCACAATCTGGTCTTTGGGGAAAACCAACAAATATAAATAATGTAGAAACTTTTGCAAATATTGCATGGATCATTTTAAATGGTGCAAAAGAGTATGCAAAATATGGAACCGAAAAGAGCAAGGGAACTAAAGTATTTGCTTTAGCTGGAAAGATAAAAAATAGCGGACTGATCGAGGTTCCAATGGGGATGTCGCTTAGAGATGTGATTTATGATGTTGGTGGCGGGATGAAAACCGAGAGACCGTTTAAAGGTGTACAATTAGGTGGTCCTTCTGGAGGTTGTCTTCCAGTTGAACTTTTAGATACAATTGTAGATTACGATTCGATTAATAAAACAGGTGCCATTATGGGTTCTGGCGGTATGGTTGTGATGGATACATCCAGCTGTATGGTAGATATTGCTAAATTCTTCCTTAATTTTACACAAAATGAATCTTGTGGAAAATGTACTTTCTGTCGGGTTGGAACAAAACGCATGCTTGAAATTCTTACAAGAATATCTGAAGGTAAGGGGAAAATGGAAGATTTGGACACATTAGAAGAACTTTCGGAAAATATTAAAAAAGGTTCTCTATGCGGTCTTGGACAAACTGCTCCAAATCCTGTATTAACAACTCTAAAATATTTCAGGAAAGAGTACATTGCTCACATTAAAGACAAAACTTGCCCGGCAGGAGTCTGCACTGCACTTATCAAATATGAGATAATTGAAGATAAATGCATTGGGTGTACAGTGTGCGCTATGAAATGCCCGGTAAATTGTATTTCCGGTGAACGGAAACAAGTTCATTATATAGATCAGAATGCATGTATTAAATGTGGTGCTTGCTATGATGCCTGCAAATTCGATGCTATCAAAAAAGGATAATTGATATGATCACTATAAAGATAAATGGAAAAGAAATTAAAACCGAAAAAGGTAAAAAAATACTAGATGTAGCAAATGATATCGGAATTCAAATTCCTACATTATGCCACGACAAAGAATTATCACCTTACGGTTCATGTTGGGTTTGTGCTGTAAAAGTAAAAGATAGAAAAGGCTTTGTAACTGCCTGTGGAACTGAAGCAATAGAAGGAATGGAAATTGAAACAGATTCGGAAGAAGTTCATAAAGCACGTAAGATGGCTCTGGAACTCTTGCTTTCAGATCATTATGCAGATTGCGAAGCACCGTGCAAAGTTGCTTGCCCAGATCATGTTGATATCCAAAGTTATGTTTCATTGATCGCAAATAGACAGTATCGGGAAGCTGTAAAAGTAATTAAAGAAACATTACCCATGCCGCTTTCTATTGGAAGAGTATGTCCCGCTTTTTGTGAGGCAGAATGTCGAAGATCAATTGTCGAAGAACCTGTTGCTATACGTCAGCTTAAAAGATATGTAGCTGATTTTGATATATTAAGTAAAACTCCTTATGTTCCCAAAAAAGCTCCAAACAATGGAAAAAATATTGCAATAGTTGGAGCAGGACCTTCCGGACTTACTTGTGGATATTATCTTTCTAATCAAGGTTATAATGTTACAGTTTTTGAATCAGCACCAAAAGCAGGTGGTTGGTTAAGATATGGTATCCCTGAATACAGACTTCCTAAGAAAATCCTGGATAAAGAAATTAAACTCATGTGCAAGAACGGTATGAATATTAAATATAAAACCCAATTGGGAAAAGATATAACTCTTTCTAAACTGAATATAAAATATGACGCTGTTTACCTGGCTATTGGTGCACAAAATGCTGTTCCAATGAGAGTAAAAGGAAATAATCTTGAAGGTTGCTTCCTGGGTGTTGACTTCTTAAGAGACTTAATGTTAGGGAAAAAGATCAAACTTGAAAAGAAAGTGGCTGTAATTGGAGGTGGCAATACTGCTATTGATTGTGCTAGAACTGCTGTTAGACTAGGAGTAAATGTCACTCTTGTTTACCGGCGAACTAGACAGGAAATGCCAGCTGAAGCTTATGAAGTAGATGCTGCTGAAGAAGAAGGAATTAAATTTCATTTCCTTACCAATCCAGTAGAAAATCTTGGAAAGAAAGGAAAGCTTAAAGCAATTAAAATGGAAAAAATGAAACTTGGTGAACCTGATGACAGTGGAAGAAGGAGACCTGAACCAACAGGTGAATTTTTTAAAGAGGAATATGGGACTGTGATTGCAGCAATTTCTCAAAAACCAGAAGTTGCATTTGTTACCAAAAAAGCAAACCAGATCAAGGGTAAAGAATTACCATTAACTAGATGGGATACTGTTGTTGCCAATGAAGAGACACAATTTACTGGTCTCGGTAAGATCTTTGCCGGTGGTGATTTCCGTAGAGGACCAGCAACTGCAATTGAAGCTATTGCAGATGGTAGAAAAGCTGCAGAAGCAATTAATAGATTTCTGAATAACCAGCCAATAATCGACCCAATAAAGCTGTTCGATTCCAAAAAGGAAAAGAAACTTAAAGATGTTGACCCGAAAGAATTTGAACAATATGAAGAAATCCCACGTTTCAAGATGCCGGAATTAGAACCAAAAGTTAGGACTTCAAATTTCAGGGAAGTAGAACTTGGTTTTGAGGAAGAAGATGCACGTGCAGAAGCCGATAGATGCTTAGAATGTGGTTGCAATGTAAACAAGACTTGTGATCTTCGTAAATATGCTACTGAATATAAAATTGATGCTGGTCTGTTTATCGGTGATAAGAACAAACATCCAATAGATGATAGCCATCCGTTTATCCGGCGTGATGCAAATAAATGCATTAATTGTGGCAGATGTGTAAGGATTTGTGCTGAAGTTCAAGGACCTGGGGTTTTGGGTTACATATTCCGCGGATTTACAACTTATGTGGCACCTGAATTTGGAGGAAGCCTTTCTAAAACAAACTGCGAGATCTGCGGTAAGTGTATTGAAGTATGCCCTGTTGGAGCTTTACTTCCAAAAAATACAAATACAAAACTAAATCCACATCTAAGTGAGAAAACAACTCAGAATTGTGGTCTCTGTGGAACAGGGTGTAATATAGAAGTAAGTGTTCAAGATAACCATATTACAATTATCGAACCTGCTGATGGAGAAACATTTAATCAGAGAGATCTATGCTTTGACGGAAAGTTCGGCTGGCAGATATTTGAAGATGAAGACAGGATCACAATTCCTTACCAAAGAGAAAACGACCATTGGCTTCCAGTAGATAAAATGGACACAGCCGCAGAAATGATCCGAAAAAAATTGGAGAATGCTAAAACTAAAATGATATACATATCTCCAACTTCATCAATTGAAGAAACACTCTTAATACAGCATGTAGCAAAAAAAATAGGATCACAAGTATCTTCTCTATCTATCTATGAAAGTTTTGTTGATAAGCTTAAAGATACAAATCTTTATACAAAAACATATGATGATCTTGAAAAAGCAGAGTGTATCGTTTTAGTAGGTAAGATGAGCAAGGTTCATAAAACCATTGCTCGCAGATTACAGAGAAATGGTGCAAAATTGATTTTAATAACTCAAGAAACTAGCGATTATAACGATTTTGCTGATGAACTATTTAATGATGACCCAATTGTAAAAACACTGGAAAAAATCCTGCAATATAATATTGAATTGGTTAAAGAAGAGATGGATGATATTGATGATATCGGACAAAACATTGATCCCTTGAAAGTTGATATTCCTGAAAAAACAGTATTTATGTATAATCGTGATCTTATCTCAGAAGAATCTATTTGGAACATTTGGGCTATTTCATCTCTAGTTTGTAATTTTGAAGAAGGATCAGGGATTATCCCAACATCTAAATTTAATAATTTCAGAGGATTCCAAAAACTAGGTATCAATGCAGGTGAACCGGATAATTATAATTTCGTACTCTTCTATGGTGAGTTACCTTGTGAAGAACAGAAAAAACGCATAAAAAATAGTAGTTTCATAGTATCGGTCAACACACACATCGACGATGCTGATTCTTCTCATTTGTTCTTGCCAAAAGCATCGTATTTGGAACTTAAATCAACTTCGATTGCTGATGATGGTAGAATTTCCAACTTTAAAAATCCAAAAAATTCAACAATCCATAATAAGCTTCTAAAAATATTTAAAAAAGCCGGATTGCTAACTGCACAAGAAGCTAAGATTTCATTCTGGAATAAAAAAGCTGAAGCGTTCTTAGCAAAGGAAACAAAAGTAAGAAATTTATCTAATCAAGACCTTCTTGATTTCTTATATACTGTTGAGAAAATGCACTTTGATGCGCATAAACAAGCTAGTGTTCAAAAGAAACGAATAACTAAGCTAAAGAAAATGGCTAAATAAATGATCATTAAAATCTGTTGAGATATATTAAGGAATTAATTAATGAAACCGATATACCTTGATTATAATGCAACAACACCTGTTGACCCTCAAGTTGCAGATGTTATGATGCCATTTTTAAAACAGAAGTTTGGAAACCCTTCAAGCTCTCATTGGTTTGGAATTATGTCCAGCAAGGCAGTGATAAATGCAAGAGAACAGGTTGCAAAACTTATCAATTGCAAACCGGAAGAGATAATATTCACAAGTGGTGGTACTGAATCAAATAATTATGCTTTAAGAGGTTATGCTTTTGCTAACCGTCATAAAGGAAACCATATTATCACCTCTGCTATAGAGCATCCGGCTATTATCGAAGTGTGTAAATATCTTGAAAAACATAACTTTAAAGTAACTTATCTTCCGGTAGATAAAAATGGATTGATTTCGGTTAAATCTGTTCAAAGAACAATTACAGAAGATACTATTCTAATTTCCATTATGCATGCTAATAATGAAGTAGGAACAATCCAACCAATAACAGAAATAGCTAAAATTGCTAACGAAAATGGAATATGTCTGCATACTGATGCAGCTCAATCTCTGGGTAAGATTCCTGTTAATGTCACAAAATTAAATGTTGATCTACTCTCAATAGCAGGACATAAAATCTACGCACCAAAAGGTATTGGAGTACTCTATGTTAAGCAGGGAATAAAGTTAGAGAAATTGATGTTTGGAGCTAAACAAGAAAACGGCTACCGAGCAGGAACAGAGAATATCCTTGAGATAGTTGGTTTAGGAAAAGCTTGTGAAATTGCCAGACGAAAACTTTCCAAAAATTATGAACATATGAAAAAAATGCGTGATCGATTATGGAACGGATTAGTCAATAAGATCCCTGACGTAAGATTAAACGGTCATCCTGAGAAAAGATTACCAAATACTTTAAACGTAAGCTTTCTGAATATGAATGAATATTTCCAGCATTCTTTATTCCTGGAGATCGCAGCTTCAGCAGGAGCAGCTTGTCATTCCAATAGTACTTCATTTTCCTACGTTTTAGAAGCCATGAATGTACCAGTAGAATATGCTATGGGAACTATACGTTTCTCAACCGGTAGAATGACAACAAAGAATGAAATTGATATAGCTATTAACAAATTAGTTGAAATTTATAGTGCTCAAATTGGTTAACAAATTTGGCAGTTTTAAATATTGAGATCAAAGCAAGATGCAATAATTCGGAAGTGATTCGAAAAATACTCACACAAAAAAAAGCACTTTTTAAGGGAACGGACAACCAGAAAGATACATATTTTAAAGTGAAGAATGGACGACTGAAAATGCGGGAAGGCAATATTGAATACAGCCTTGTTTATTACGATAGAGAAGATATTTCAGGTCCAAAACGTTCTGATGTTCTGTATTATCATCCCAGAAAAGAAGACCTTATAAAACAGCAGCTTCAAAAGGCAATTGGTACTCTTATCGTTGTTAACAAAAAAAGAGAAATATATTATATTGATAATATAAAATTCCATATTGATGAAGTTGAAGAACTGGGCAGTTTTGTGGAAATAGAGGCTATTGACAAAACCGGAAAGTTCGGAGCAGAAAAACTTTATGAGCAATGTAAAGAATACATCTCATTATTCCAAATTAACAATGAAGACCTGATAAATAATTCTTATAGTGATATGCTGACAACAAAGAACTTACAAATTGTTGAGGGAACAGTTCAGCAAGTTGTGGAAACTTCTAAACAGATACCTGAATTTAAAGATCTTTACGAAATAAGTGAATATAAAAAAAGATTAAAAGATAAATGGCATCTTATTCTTATTGCTTATTGGAAAGGAGAAATTGCAGGGTTTAAAGTAGGCTATCAAATTGATGGTTATTTCTATTCCTGGATGGGAGGTGTTGTCTCTGAATTTAGGAAGAATCATATCGCAAAACAACTTGCATATTACCAACAAAAAAGGGTTAAAGAAAAAGGCATAAAAAAAATTAAAATGAAAACACGCAATAAACACAAAGCAATGCTTCAGTTTGCTCTATCTGATGGATTCCATATTACCGATTTGGAAAAACGAGATAATCCAACAGAAAGCAGAATTTTTCTGGACAAAGAACTGTAATTCTCTTAACTGATATTTAAAAATAAGCATTAGAGAGTGATAAAAATGAAAAAACTTAAATTCCTGATTATCGTAATATTGATTTTTATAAGTAACTATTTAGCAGCAGACTCAATGCAATATATCTTTGGACTAAATGCAGCAGCATATTATCTTGAATATCCCGAATATAAATATGATCAACCTATTCTTGGTCTTCAAGCACAATTGGATATTTTTAATATTGTTGATATAATGGGAATCGGTGGTGCCACATTTCAAAAAGCCTATTCGTCTGATGATAGATTCAGTTTATTAAGATCGTATAATGTTTATCTGCACAGTTTTGCAAATTACGCAACCAAAGATTCTTATTTCACTTATGGATTTTACGGTGGAATTAAACGTACAGAGATAAATTATGAGGATGACAAAACATCGATCAAAGATGAAGTAACAATTCATATGCCTCTTTTAGGATTTCGTTTTGCTTCTGAAAAATGGGGAATGGATATAAGCTGGACACAAGCTGAAAACAGAAAACCTATTTTAGGATATGAACTTAAATTTCGTAATTCCAATGGAATGATAATGCGTATTGGAAGAATAAATAGAGGTGTAATATCCGGAATCGATTCTGAGATATACCTCTTTCTTGGTTACGAGTTTTTTAAGTAATTAATGAAAGATCTTTCCATCTCAACCATCAGTGCAAACCTTTACGCAATTCCAATTGTATTGATTTCGATCGCTAGCCTGGTTTTTCCATTTATATTTATTTGGGACTGGCAAACATTCACCAAAGGTTTTCTTTTAATTTACCTTGCTCTTCCCTATTTCATCATTGCTTTTATTCTGGGTTCTTTTCTGCATGAAGTTTTTCATGCAGCTGGATTTATTATCTTTGGGAAACTCACATTTAATCAGGTTCAAATTGGAATAAAATGGAAATATCTCACACCATTTGCACATTGCAGGATTCCACTGAAAGCATCTGTTTATCGTATTGCTTTACTTCTCCCTGCAATTCTATTGGGATTAATTCCTTCTATTGTTGCTTTAATTTTTGGAAAGAGCTGGCTGCTGATTTATGGAACTCTTTTCACTATTTTAGCTGGTGGAGATTTCCTAATTTTATGGATCATTAGAAAAGTAAAAAGTGATGAGATAGTAAAAGATCATCCCGAAAGATGCGGATGTTATATAATTAATAATTGATATTTTCTGGTCATTCCCGCAAAAGCGGGAATTTATGAATCCTGAAGTGAGATTCCCAATCGTAGTTAACAATGGGAATGTTCTGCACTTAATATCATCGGTAGAGACATAAAAAAGCTTATGAACAATTCCGACATTGATTTTTGATTTAACTTTAGAAATCTATTAACTACAAGCGTGTAAACGCCTGCAAAAAAAGGAACCAATAAATTGAATAATTGACCATATTCGTTTTAAACCAGACCAGCTTTTATCTTGATTTAAAGCCGTTAGTTCAATAAAATTATTCCACATAAATTCGAATCGTAGTTGGTAGTTTATTATCTTCTTCCACTTCCATATTAAATAGATCTCCTATCTCACCACTCGAAACCATATCCATGATCTCTTTCCAATTAATTGAAGAGAAATCAAAATTAGTGCCGTCAAGATGAGCGTCAAAATTTGCATTTTTAGAAATAAATTTCATTCCGAACTGAGCAAGTTTTACCGGAATTGAAAGATTCAATTTTGGCTTTTCACTTCCTTCCTGCGTGATAAGAATATGCAGTTTTCTACCCATCTTTGAGCTGATAGGTTTCGGATGCAATGCTTCCAGAAGTCGGGCTGCTTCTTCTGCTGATATTTTACCTTCTGCCACCATGTTGATAATTCGTTTCTTCTCTTCCATTATCTACCTTCCATTGCTGTTATCAGCTTCTCCGCTTCATCCGCTGTGATCTTTCCATCCGCTAACATTTGCAGGATCTTCAAACGACTGCGTTCATCAACTTTGTATTGTTCATTATCTGTTAGATCACGATCTTTAACTCTTTCATGAACTTCCTGAACTACTTTTGAGATTCCTTCATTTATCTTCTCTTCAGTCTGCTCTTTAAAATCCGAACTTGAGAATTTGTTCATTACATGTTTAATCTTATCTTGAACTTCTGTCATTATCTCACTTACATCGGGTATCTCAATATTCTTCATTGTATCTCGTGCTTTTTCCATACCCTTTTTCACAGTTTCAGAATATTCACCGGGAACATTCTTTAATGATTTATCTATAATATCACCCACAAAACTCAAATCAAAAGTTGTCTTTGATTTAGCAGTGTCCACCAAACGAATTGTTCCATACTCGTTTTCAGCCATAATCTTCACAGTACCGGGTCCTTTTACCATATTCAGATTCTTTTCATCCCCAATATTAAGTCCTTCATTAATGCCATCATAATCACCTTTTAACCCAACATAGAATTTCCCTAATTTATTTTTCGCAGCAATTTTGTAAGGAATATTTTCAGGAATAACAAGATGAATTCCACCCATCTGATTTTTAAAATTGAATTTACCTTTCTCTACATCTTTGAATTCATAATAAATGCTTCCATTTTGATTATTTATAGAAGTTGAATCAAAACCGGCAGCCAAAATCTTGATTGAACTGTTTTCTGAATTCAGGATCAACTCTCCTTTACAATTCCCAAACTTTATTGGACTGTTCTCTGTAATGATCTTAATTTTACCTGAACTATTCTTTATTGATAAAGGTCCATTTTCAAAAGTCAAAATGATATCTCCAATATTTTTTGTTATCTTAATGGGACCATTCTCAGATGTAATTTTCAAATCACCTAAATTGTCAGTGATAAAAATTGGTCCGTTTTCATTTTGAATCTTATGTGAACCGATTAAGTCGCTAATCGAGATATGAGCATTTTCCGTTTTTGCATTAACAATTGCTTTCCTGGGTATATGCACATCAATTCTTATGTTTTTGACATCAAATTCCTCGTTGGTTTTTATTATAAGTAAATTTTGCTTTTTATCGTATTCACAATTTACAATTTTACTTAAATCATCATCTACCCAATCTTCCTGTTCCACTTTTGCTGATATTTCAATAGATGCCTTTTTGCCTTCACTTCCTGAAATATCCACACCATAATTTTCAGAAGCAAAATCTAAATTCAATTCTTCTTTTACTTCATATTCATAATTCAATTTTAATTGTTTCATTATTTTCCTCTCTTCTTTAACCTGGAAAGTGCTTCTTCCACAGTTAGATTGCCTTTTTCTATTTCATTCAATATATCCTCAGATCTCACATTGCTCACTTTTAGCTCTTTTGAACATAATGTAGAAGTTATTTCCGCCAATTTATTTTTCACTGTTGGATAAGATATATTTAGTGTTTTTTCAACTTCCTTGATATTACCACTACAACACAAAAACGTTTTTGCAAATTCCTGTTGAGCTGATGTTAAAAGTGATAGATCTCCGATACCAAATTTCCCTCTGATACTCGTATCACAACTCGGGCAATGATATTCTACTATCTCCAGGTTGGAATTGCAAACCGGACATTGTTTTAATCTTTTATTCATTTTTTCCTCCTAACCTGTGGGATAATTTAATTTCAAACTTAATTATGTCAAATTATTTATCAATTATTTTAATTTCATCCTTAATATATTTAATTTTTTACTCAATTTTATCAACTTTTTTTAATACTGTGAATCATATTATCAATTTAAATTATGTGATTTCACATTGCTGTCAGTTTCAAGATAGATAGATGATCTATCACTACAGTTTACATGATCAATTTTTAGGTTTCTCTTTGTAAAGGGAATACAAGAGATTTGCTCATTCCTTTTTCTCATTTTCATTTTTTGTAATTTTCTACAATTTATTTTTTTATAGTCAGATTATTTTCCAATTGACAGTTAATAATTAATTAAACAATTTCGATTTTGCAAATAGAAAAAAAGCAAAGGAACATATTATTTTTTAAAATGAGGAGATATAGGATCTATAAGATAAACTAACAAAAGGAAAAATGTTATGAATGATATTGTTATGAAATACTTACGAGCAATGAAATTACATAACTATAATGAATCCACGATTATAACTTATAAGCAACATTTCCAGCAGTTCCTGAAATTCTTTGAATATTCAAAACCAGATGAGATCCCCTTCGGTGAAATAAGACAGTACATCCTTTATTTAATTGAAGAAAAAAAGTACTCTGCATCTTCCCAAAACAATGCAATAAATGCGATTAAGTTATATTATAATAAAGTAATAAATAGAGAAATCGATGATTTTTATCTTCCCCGTCCACGAAGAGCCAAAACGATCCCTAAAATCTTAAATGAACAGGAAGTAAGTAAAATTTTAAAGAATATAAATAATTTAAGAAATAAATGTATGGTATTTCTAATTTATTCGGCAGGTTTGTCTCCAAGTGAAGTAACTTATTTAAAAATAGCTAATATTGATTCCAACAAAATGAAGATCTTTATAAGTAGCGCAAAAGGAGACAAAGATAGATACGTGATCCTGGCAGAGAAAATCCTTAATTTATTACGAGAATATTTTAAGATGTATAAACCTACAGAATGGTTGTTTGAAAGTAAACCAGGGCAACGTTACTCTAAAAGAAGCCTGCAAAAATCATTTCAAATTGCTGTTAAGAAAAGTGGGATAATCAAACCCGCAACGCTTTCTATTCTTAAAAATTCGTTTGCAGTTCATTTGCTGGAGAAAGGAGTTGATGTCCGGTATATTCAGCAAATGCTGGGACATAAACATTCTAAAACTACGATGAGATACTTAAGGGTAAGCAAAAGAGATCTGAGTGCTATTAAAAGCCCTTTGGACGATTTGGATGTGTGAAAATGGTTAAAGGTGTAAGATCATAGGAGCAAAGTATGGCAGAATTAATAACTGATGATTATAAATTAACACCGATTTCTAAAAATAGGTATAAAATAGAAGTACTTTCCTTTGAATTTAATAGAACTCATGCTATTAAAATTCAGAGATGTTATTTCAGTGGACCGCAACAAAGCTGGGTGATGCCACAAACCAAAACATGCTTAGATCAATTCCTAAAACTATTTCCTTCTAAACCAAAAAAAGAAATTAAGAAAGTATCTCCCTTTGAAAAAGCTATAAAGGATTTTAGCGATCAATTAATTCTTAAGCGATATAGTGAGAACACGATCGTGATCTACAAGGAACAGATAGCTAGATTT
>Ga0307991_1000430_pt1 | contig 30222 bp, 24 predicted proteins | sample EllFjometagen131_FD_203146 | JGI IMG/M metagenome (GOLD analysis project Ga0307991, IMG submission 203146) | Marine microbial communities from Ellis Fjord, Antarctic Ocean - #131 | ecosystem: Environmental > Aquatic > Marine > Unclassified | place: Southern Ocean | collected 2014-10-08 | reverse complement strand
TCTTGTCATCATTATACGCAATCTGTATACTCTTCAAACGTTTGTAAATGATTGAACAAATAAAACGCTTTTCATGGGGATTCATTACCACGGTAAAAGAAAATAATTGATCAATTGTTTCAAATTGCCATTGGCGAAAACCGGAAGAATTTATCGGAAGAATTTAAAGGATGGATTAAAAACGATGCAAATTTATCATGGAAAAATCATCTCTTTGGATCAAGATAACAATGTTTATGATTACCTGGTTGAAGATCAGGGCCGGATTGTTTACATAGGAAATTCCCTGCCTGCCGAATATTCAAACGCTGACAATTCCAATGGTATAGAATTAGGCAACCGTGTACTGTTACCGTCTTTTGGTGATGCGCATTTGCATTTCTCCAGCTGGGCATTGATCGCTGTGGCTTATTTTGATGTAAGAGAAGCAAAAGATATCCGCGAAATTCAGCAGATCATTCAACAAAAAATGGCTGAAAAGAAAAAAAAGAAAGCGGTTGTCGCTTTTGGGGTATCCAGGCACAGTGTAAGGGAAAAACGCTTAATCTGTCGAAGTGAACTTGATGAAGTATGCCCGGATGTTCCCATGGTTCTTGTCTGCTATGATGGCCACTCAGCGGTTTTTAACACCAAAATGATGGAAAAATTTCCCGATAAAGTTAGAAACCTGCGTGGGTTTGATGCAGATAAAGGACATTTATTTAATGAAGCATATCTTGAAGGCATGGATTTCGCTTCATCACTGGTGCCCCCCCTGGATCTTGTAAATAGCATTATAAAAGGGTTTGATCTGCTGGCAGAAAAAGGAGTTGGCCTGATCCACGCAGTAGAAGGGATTGGATTTCCCAAAGACCTTGATATTACCCTTATGAGCCTGATATCCCGTGCAGCAACAAAGAAAAGTCAGTTTCAGACCCGGCTGTTTTTCCAGACCATGGAAGTGGAAAAAGTATTAAAACGTAAACTCCCCCGAATCGGCGGATGTTTTGCTACTGCCCTTGACGGGTGCTTTGGTGCCTGTGACGCTGCCTTGCATGAACCGTACAGTAATGATCCGGAGAACAAAGGTATTCTCTTCCAGGAAGAAGAAGCAGTCATTGAATTTGCCAAAAAAGCAAATCGCGAAGGCCTGCAGATTGAAATGCATGCCATTGGTGACGCAGCGGTTTCCCGTGCGGTAAAGGCAATTGAAGCCGCATTGCTGGATTATCCAAGAAAAGACCACCGCCATACGATTATACATGCCTGTCTTATCCCGGAACAAGATATCAAGAAAATCGTTGAACTGGGTATCGGAATTACTCTTCAGCCGGCATTTTTGATCAGCCCTCTGGAACCGATGTCATATCTGGAGGAAATTTTAGGGCCCCGTGTTAAAACAGGCTCTCCGATAAAATCGCTTATAGAAGCCGGCATTCATGTCAGTGGCGGGTCAGACGCGCCAGTAACATACCCTGATCCTATCGAGGGAATCTACGGGGCATGTAATCATCCCTATGATCCGGACCAGTCCGTTTCCATTGTCGATGCGCTGAAGATGTATACCTGTGAAGTCGCCTGGGCCTCTTTTGATGAAAAAGAACGCGGTAGCCTGGAAAAAGGGAAAATTGCAGATATGGTAATTCTGAACCAGGACCCATTAGAGATGAAACCTGAAGCCCTTCGCTCATTAAAAGTGGAAAAATTGTTTTTAGGGGGTAAACAATATCAATCCGGCATGGGCGTGATGGGTATGCTCTGGAATGGGTTGACCGGTAGAAAGGAAAAAATTTAGGCACCGATAAGGTACTTTTTTTGTTTATCAGGGATGATGGCTTCGTAAAAAGTCCAAATTCTGTGTTGCGCTGCATTCTTCGTTTCTTCAAAGTACGCTAAGTACGAATCATCACTCAGAATTTGCGCGCCTTGAATTTGGAACTTTTTTCTTTGCCATCGGAATCTGACTTTTTACGAGACTGTCAGGGATAGGCGGGAAAAATGAACATTGATAAATGGGTATTTAGAATCGCAGGCAGTATGATTTTGATGAGTCTTTTATTAAGCTGGGTACATAGTCATAATTGGCTTTGGTTTACAGCATTTCTTGGCGCGAATATGCTCCAGGCTTCTTTTACTGGTTTTTGCCCTTCGGTATATCTGTTAAAAGCATTTAAGATAAAGCCGGGAAAGGCCTTTGAATAAATTTTATGAGTAATACAACTGACGGGAATAGGGTTGCTTTGACCCGGTGTAATTTTTTTTATTTATCTAATTTTTTAATTGACCGCTTTGTTTAAATTTGTTATTTAAATAGTTTGGTTTAAATAGTGGGGATGTAGCTCAGATGGGAGAGTGCGGCGTTCGCAATGCCGAGGTCAGGGGTTCGATCCCCCTCATCTCCACCACTTCAAACATTTCAAAATATATTCCGTTATCGTCAAGCTATCAGCTGATGTCTGGATGAAAATACAGTATCCTGTTCAAATTTTTAAAAGGATTTATACTGGATGATGAAACGTTTTGCCGAAGTTGAAAGGACAACAAAAGAAACAAAAATCAAGGCGGAATTTAATATTGACGGCAGTGGCAAGAATGAGATTTCGACGGGTATTCCTTTTTTTGATCACATGCTGACCCTGTTTTCCGTTCATGGTTTTTTTGATCTGCAGTTACGGGCAAATGGTGATATTGAGGTAGATTATCATCATACCGTTGAAGATGTCGGACTGGTCCTTGGAGAAGCCCTGGCTATCGCATTGGGGGATTGGAAAGGGATCACGCGATACGGACATGCCGTCACGCCCATGGATGATGCCATCTCAACCGTAACAATAGACCTTTCAAATCGACCGTATCTCGTATACGCGCTTCCGGATTTGTTTGCCAGGCAGACAGAAATCTATTCGAGTCTTTTTAAAGAATTTTTTCGGTCATTTTCAAACAAATCCGGCATGAACCTGCATATTAATGCGCAATATGGTGAAAACGATCATCATTTGATCGAATCCATATTCAAATCGTTTGCCCGATCTCTGGATATGGCAACTTCTTTTGATGAACGGGTCAAACATGTTCATTCATCTAAAGGCCTTTTGTAATCCTTCCAAAATTCGACTCCCAACTAATTTATTTCTAAACTTTTAAATGATTGATAAGTTGTTTTCTCAAACAGTGGTGATGCGTCACCATGAAAAGTTTTTTACGGAGATATCAAATTTAAATGATCGTAATCCCGGCAATCGATATTAAAAACGGCAAGTGTGTTCGACTTCTGCAGGGCCGGATGGATGCGGAAACAGTTTTTTCTGATGACCCGGCGGCAATGGGTCGTCGATGGGAAGAAGCGGGCGCAGAATTAATTCATGTGGTTGACCTTGACGGAGCAGTGGGCAAGCGGCCGAAAAATTTGGAGACTATCCGGCAGATTATTGACCGTGTGAATGTCCCGGTTCAGGTTGGCGGCGGCATCCGTGATATTGAGACGATCAGAATGTATTTGGAACAAGGCGTTTCACGTGTGGTTATCGGAACAGAAGCGATTAAAAATCCGGACCTGGTGAAAGCAGCCTGCCATGAGTTCCCGGATAAAATTGTTGTCGGTATTGATGCCATGGGAGGGAAAGTAGCCATTGAAGGATGGACCAAAACCACTGAAGTGTTAGCTATTGACCTTGCCAAACAGTTTGAAGACTGCGGTGTGGCAGCGATCAATTTTACGGATATTGCACGTGATGGCATGCGAACGGGTCCGAATTTAAAGGAGACTGAAAAGCTTGCACTGTCCATTGCGATTCCAGTGGTCGCTTCCGGCGGTGTCTCTTGCATAGAAGATATTAAAAACCTGGTTCCGCTTGAAGCTGCCGGTGTTGTCGGCGTTATTACCGGAAGGGCATTATATGATGGAAGCCTGGACTTAACGGCGGCAATTGAAATTTTGAAGGGATGTGGAGCAAAATAACTGTCCACAAGGAAGATTAAAAAAAATTTAAATTTTATCGTCTTGGATCGGCGGTTTAAATAAAAGTATGATTTTTATTTGACTTGCCTGATTTTTGGCATTATATTTTTTTGTTAACAAAATTTATTTTAACGTTAAAGGAATCAGTTGGTTAATATATATAGTTTGTGTATTCAGTTAACCGCTCGATAGCTGCGATATATCAACCTCAATGCTTGAAATGGGTTAGCTTTTTACATACCGGTTTTATAACTAACATCCCGGATTTTTTTTCGTTTGTATTCCCTGATGAGAGGCACCGTATTTGGCGATATATATTCCTGAAGAAAAACTTTCGGAAATAAGAAATACCGCAAATATCACAGATATAATTTCTGAGCGGGTTGTATTAAAAAAAGCGGGCAAAGACCATGTCGGTCTTTGCCCGTTTCATTCTGAAAAAACCCCTTCATTCACCGTCAGTTCCGTAAAACAAATTTTTCATTGTTTTGGTTGTGGTGCCGGCGGAGATGTCTTCAGTTTTTTGATGAAGCATGAGGGGATTACTTTTTTTGAAGCGGTACAATCTTTGGCGCGGAGATATGGGATTGACTTGCCGGAACGGAACATGTCGGCATCGCAGAAAAAGGCGGTCTCACAGAGGCAGCAGTTGTTTGACTTGAACAAGCAGGTCATGTCATATTTCAAGGACCAGCTTGCCGGTCGCGCATCAGGACAAAAATGTCGGAATTACCTGGAAAAAAGGGGGTTTTCTCAGGAAATTATTACGCAATTTAGCCTTGGCTTTGCACCTGACGGGTGGGATAACCTGGTTCGGTTTTTCAGAAAATTAAATGTTTCGAAAACACTTGCGGAAAAATCCGGACTGATTGTTTCACGAGAAAACAGCGGGTTTTATGATCGATTCAGAAATCGGGTGATGTTCCCGATTTCTGATGTAACAAACCAGATCGTCGGGTTTGGCGGCAGGGTGTTTGATGATTCAAAACCCAAATATTTAAATTCGCCTGAAACCCCTATTTATAATAAAAGCCGTTCATTATACGGGGCCCATGCGGCAAAAAATAAAGCCCGTGAAACAGGACGTGTTTATATTGTTGAAGGTTATTTCGACCTGCTCGCACTTCATCAGCATGGCGTTACAAATACGGTCGCAACGCTTGGGACATCCCTGACCGCTGACCATGTCAGTGCATTAAGAAGAGGATTTGCGCAAAAGGCATTTTTGGTTTTTGATTCAGATGAAGCCGGGCTCAAGGCAGCCCGCCGGAGTATCTCCCTGTTTATGAATGCGGCCATGGATGCTGCTGTCATTGTCTTGCCCAAAGGGTATGACCCGGATTCTTTTATTTTTGAATTCGGCCGTGATGCATTTGAAAAAGCATCTGAAAACGCAACCGGCATGGTCGAATTTTTGATTGAATCCTCGATAAAGTCAAATGGCCTTTCCATGGAAGGCAAGGTCAGAGTAATTTCCGACCTTCAGCAACCCTTGTTAGAGATTAAAGACAGTGTGGCAAGATCTATTTATGTTAAATATCTTTCCGAACGGTTGAGTGTTAATGAAAATGCAATAATTGAAAAAATAGCGTCCGGCGAAAAGAAATTTAATCAGCCGCCGCCGAACAACTGGTTAACGCATCATGATAAACAGTTTCCATCAGAAAACGCGCCTTTAATTGAATCTGAAATGATCAAAGTTGAAAAGCAGATTGTTTCTATGATGTTAACGTCGCCGGAAATATTGCCGGAAATTAAAAAACGAAGGGTGCTGGATTATTTTTCTGATAAAAGACTAATCGAAATTGCCGATATTGTACTTCAGCATCCCATTTATGGCGATGAAGATCTTTCCGGATTAATGAATCGCTTTGAATCATTAGAGCATAAAAATATAATTGCTTCATTGGCTATTGAAGATGGATGCAGGGATTTAAATATTTGCGAGCAACTGTTATCACAATTTATTAATGGCATTGAAAGACGCCAAAACACCTTGGTGAGCCAAATTAAATCCGCCCAAGAGCATAATGATGAAGAATTATTGTTCGAACTGTTAAGAAAGAAACAGGAACAATCGGTAAACCGTTTACGATAATAATTATTAAAATGATTATCTTTTATATAAAGTCTTTTTGTATTCAGGAGGCATGAATTTATGGTAAAAAAGCCTACAAAAAAACCGGTTAAAAAATCTGCTAAAAAACCTGTTAAAAAATCGGTGAAAAAAACTGTGAAAAAAACAAATGAACCCACGAATGCCCATCAGAAGGTAATGGACAAACTCGTCGTTAAAGGTGAAAAACAGGGATATTTGACAATCGCACAGATCACCAAGGGGCTTCCTGATGATATGATGTTGCCTGATCAAATCGATGAAACATTGCTGTGGTTTGATGACCAGAACATTGAGGTCGTTGAGAAAAAAAAGAAAATAAAAGCATCAAAAAAGAAAAATGATAATGAAAAAATTTCTGAAACCGAAGAAGTAGATTCGCTTTCGACGTATGGCACGGTGACTGATCCGGTTAAAATGTACCTGCGTGAGATGGGGATGGTGACGTTGTTATCCCGTGAGGGAGAAATAGTCATCGCCAAAAAAATCGAAGCCGGTGAACAGGAAGTTTTAAGGGCCATGTTTGAGACGACGCTGGGGGTTGACAGTATTATCAATATGGGGGACCAGATTGCTGCCGGAACACTTCGGCCTAAGCATGTATTGCGTGATATTGATGAAGGCGATACCATTGTTGATGAATCTATTCAGATTGAAAAATTTCTGGAAATGATTGATGCTATAAAACAGATCGACGAAGAAAATCAGGAATTACGGGAGACTCTTTTTTCATCAAAAAATATGGATACTGACGAACGGCGAAGGGCCAAACGGTCTGTCCGGCGTCGCAATCGTAAAATATTCGAATTTTTTAAAGAGTGGCGGCTTGAGAGCAATGTAATCGATGGTATTGAAGAAATGATTATGGAGCAGGTGGAATGGTTTGATACCACAAATAAAGTGTTTTCTAAGTGCGCATCAATTTTTGATGCGCCGGTTGCTGATGTTCGTGAAAAGCTTGATATCAATGAGAAAAAATTTGTTCAATGGGCCAGTAAATGCTGTGATGCGAATAAAAAGGAAATCGTAAACGTTTTTAATGATCTGGGGGCTTTTCTTACCCAGATAGAGCAGCGGGAAGATGAGCTGAAAGCGGATACCCGAACGTTAAAACGCGTTATTTCCAACATAGAAGATGGGCATTTTATGGCAAAATTGGCCAAGGGTGAATTGGTTAAGGCCAATCTGCGCCTTGTGGTCAGTATTGCCAAAAAATACACCAATCGCGGATTACAGTTTCTTGATTTAATCCAGGAAGGAAATATCGGGTTAATGAAAGCGGTTGATAAATTTGAATATCGCCGAGGGTATAAATTTAGCACATACGCAACCTGGTGGATACGCCAGGCCATCACCCGGGCCATTGCCGACCAGGCGAGAACCATCCGTATTCCCGTTCACATGATTGAGACGATCAATAAGCTGATTCGGACATCAAGATACCTGGTACAGGAACTCGGCCGGGAACCAACGCCCGAAGAGATTGCAGACAAAATGGAAGTTCCGCTGGATAAGGTCAGAAAGGTGCTAAAAATTGCCCGTGAACCGATATCTCTTGAAACGCCGATTGGTGAGGAGGACGACAGTCATCTGGGTGATTTTATTGAAGACAAGACGTTTATGATTCCGTCTGAAGCGGCAATCAGTCTTAATTTATCCGAGCAAACCCGAAAGGTGCTGGCCACATTAACCCCTCGTGAGGAAAAAGTGCTGCGAATGCGTTTTGGTATTGGTGAGAAAGCAGATCACACATTAGAAGAAGTGGGTAGTGATTTTGCCGTTACCCGGGAACGGATTCGCCAGATTGAGGCCAAGGCCTTGAGAAAATTGCGGCATCCCACACGGAGCCGCAAACTGAAACATTTTATTGATTAATAAACGTTGAAAAGCGTTGATTAATCAACATTGATGGCGTCGTAAAAAGTCCCATCTACTGCGTTGTAGCGGTTTTTCAGCTTCTCAATATACTACATGTATTATTTTAAATCTGAAAAACCGCTACGCCTTGTATATGGAATTTTTACTTAGCCATCCGGGCTACTTTTTACGAGTTCATCAACATTGCACTTGACAAAGGGTTAATGAAGAAGATAAAAAATAGAACTTGTAAAAAATATAATTACGGGCCCATAGCTCAGCTGGCAGAGCCACCGGCTCATAACCGGTCGGTCCCTGGTTCGAATCCAGGTGGGCCCATATTCAGTCTATGATTTATTATATAAAGCAAACAATTTTTCCAATAAAACCCATACAGGCGTGAAGACTTAACTTCACGCTTTTTTTATGTGTTTTAAGTAATGGAGTATCGTCGTGAGTGTTGTTAACGATATCATTGCATTAATGGAAGACATGGTACCCGGCCATCTTGCTGAAGACTGGGATAATTCCGGGTTGCAATGCGGTGATCGGAACTGGCCGGTAAAACATGTACTTGTTGCACTGGATCCTTCGCCTTTAGTCGTTGCTTCTGCATGTAAGAAGAATGCGGACCTGCTGATCACGCATCATCCATTGATATTTAAGCCCATAAAAAATTTGATTATAGATACTCCCCTGGGTCAAATTATTGACTTGTCTGTTCGCCATCGTCTGGCGATTTTTTCAGCCCATACCAATCTGGACAGTGTTAAAGGCGGATTAAATGATCTTTTCGCTAAAAAAATCGGACTTAAAAATTTATCTTTACGCGTTTTAGATAATATTTATCCGTTGCATCCCGTTGAAAATCTTCATGGCATCGGGCGTGTCGGAGAACTGGAAACCCCGATCACTTTAGCGGCTTTTGCTGAGGAAATAAAATTAAAATTCGGGCTTTCAACATTGAAAGTCTCCGGTCCGTTGGATATGACAGTGCAGAAAATCGCTGTCTGCACCGGTAGCGGTTCAGGATTAATGAATCAGTTTTTTGCAACAGACGCGGATGTGTTTATCAGCGGTGATCTGAAATTCCATGATGCCAAAGATGCGGAAATGAATCATCGTGGATTGATTGATGTGGGCCATTTCGCGTCTGAAGCAATCATGATTGATCTGGTTGCCGACCGTCTTGACGTGATGATAAAGAAAAAGGGCCTTAATGTCCGTGTTGAGGCCTTGAATGAGGAAGAAGACCCGTTTCAATATTTATAAATTTGGGCGTTGGGATTTATTTTTTTTGATTGGAACGGTAGAGAGACTATAGCGTTTTTAAATATTGAGTAAAATGATATTAATCAGCTGATTGAAATTTTTGGATGTAATTATGAAAAAAATAACAAGAGATCAGATTGAATTGTTGATTGAATTGCAGCAGCAGGAAGCGGCTATTGCAAAAGTTCAATCAGAAATAGATGAACTGCCGCTAAAAATTGAGCAGATCGTATCCGGTTTAAAAGAATTTGAAGAAGAAATTCTGATAAAAAAGGAAAGCCTGTCAGAATTAAAAAAGGTCTATCGGTCCTATGATGCAGAGATTCAGGCCAACCAGGCGCGGGTGAAAAAGCGTGAAGAACAGTTGCGACTGGTGACCACGAATAAGGAATACCAGGCAATCCTTAAGGAGATTGACGAGATTAAAAAATTAAGTTCCCGCATTGAAGATGAAACCATTCAATGTTTAGAGAACCTTGATGTTGCTGAAAACGAAGTTAAAGAAAAAGAAGAAAAATATCTGACTGAAGCAGCAGCGGTGAATCAGCAAAAATCAGTTTTTGAGGCGGATGCTGATTCAGAACGTCGGTCTTTGGATGAATTGTTGGCACAAAGGGATGACATTTCGATAAAAATTGATCCCGAGATGATTAAACAGTATGAATTTGTTAAGTCTTATGCCCGGGGTATTGCTATCGTTCAGGTAAAAGACTGTATATGCATGGGATGCAATATGAATATTCCCCCGCAGATGTATAATGAATTGCATCGGGAAAATGAGTTAAAGACTTGTCCTCATTGCCATCGCATGCTTTATGTTATACAATAAAAAAATAAAATAAACGGTTGGTGTGGTTAAAATGATCGCCGGATGGATCTATCGATCCACCCGGAGGAAAGTCCGAACACCAAAGGGCAGGGTGCTCCATAACATGGAGTCGCGGTAACGTGAAGGAAAGTGCAACAGAGAGCAGACCGCCCGGTATTGGAATCAGCTCGTGCTGTTTATTATACCGGGTAAGGGTGAAACGGTGCGGTAAGAGCGCACCAGTTTTCCGGGTGACCGGAAAAGCTATGTAAACCCCACCCGGTGCAAGACCAAATAGGGGAGTGCTTGAGGACGGCCCGTCCGAGCTCCCGGGTAGGTCGCGAGAGGTGACAGGCAACTGTTATCCACAGATGAATGATTATTGCCCGGCTGCAGGCAACTGAAGCCGGGAACAGGATTCGGCTTATTAACCGCACTGACCGCTTTTTAATTAATTAACAAAAGAAAGAGATACGATGCTTATTATTGAAGATCTTGCAGTAGACGTCGGCGGGAAAACAATATTAAATCATATTAATATGGAAATTCCGAAAGGCGAAACCCATATTCTTTTTGGACCCAACGGCTCCGGCAAAACATCATTAATGATGACGATTATCGGGTTCTCAGGATATACCGTCACACATGGAAAAATAACGTTCAAAGGCGAAGACATCACTGATATGCCGATTCATGAACGTGCACGTTTGGGCGTTGGGGTGTCGTTTCAGCGACCGCCGACGATTAATGGGCTTAAGACACGGGACCTGGTGGCGTTGTGCGCACGGAACAAGCCGGCGGATGTTGAAAAGCTTGCGGAAATGTTGAATTTTACAAGTTTTTTAGAACGGGATGTGAATCGAAATTTTTCAGGCGGTGAAATTAAGCGGTCTGAAATGCTTCAGCTCATGGCGCAGGAACCTGATCTGGTTTTATTAGATGAGCCTGAGTCCGGTGTTGATTTAGAAAATATTGTCCTTTTGGGTGAGGTGGCAAATACGCTCCTGGAACGAGGGGTGAGTCATCCGAGAGGGATAATAGAGAATGCGCATTTGAAAAAAAGAACCAAGTCGGCGCTGGTCATTACCCATACCGGTCATATTTTGGATTATATTACCGCTGACAAAGGCCAGGTGTTGTATAACGGCCATTTGTGCTGTTCGCGAAACCCCAGGGAAATATTGAAATGGATCAGAGAGTACGGTTATGAGGAGTGTGTCAGATGCACCATGTAGACAATAATCCCAAAACAGATATAGAACTGAGTAATTACAGCTCTGATGCTGAAAAACATGAATATATCGAAGATCTGTCGCAAATTGAAACGGTTGATTCCCATCAGATGTTGAATGTCGGTGTTGATATCGCAGAACTTGATCGGGCGGGAACATTTATTCAAAAAGACTGCTCTGTGATTCATTCTAAAGCCATGAAAGACGGCGTTGAGGTCATGGGGATTTCCGATGCTTTAAAAAGACACGACTGGCTGAAAGATTATCTTTGGAAATATATTTCACCGGAAAAAGACAAGTTTACGCAAAGCGCAAAAAATAATCCCCATGAAGGCTATTTTATACGGTCTCTTCCCGGGGCCAAAATCAAACAACCGGTTCAATCCTGTTTGTATATTGCCAAAGAAGGGTTTTCTCAAAACGTTCATAATGTCGTGATTGCCGAACAAGACTCTGAAATGCATATTATTACCGGATGTTCGACTTCCCCGCATTTGGTCTCCGGTCTTCATGTGGGTGTTTCGGAGATTTTTGTTAAAAAAAACGCGACACTTCATTTTACAATGATCCATGACTGGGGAGAACAAATTAATGTCCGTCCGAGAACCGCTATTCATGTGGAAGAAGGCGGTGTGATCGTTTCAAATTATATTTCGTTGCGGCCAGTGGGATCTTTGCAGATGTCACCGACCACATATCTTGACGGAAAGGGTGCGATGGCTCGGTTTAACAGTATTTTGGTCGCTGCGGCCGGATGTCATCTGGATGTCGGGTCCACGGTGCATTTAAATTATCCGGATACCCGTGCTGAAATCATTTCCCGGGCTATTACGGTCGGTGGAACGATTATCGCCCGCGGGGATATGATTGGAAAAGTCGCCGGATGTAAGGGCCATCTGGAATGTAAGGGGCTGCTTTTAAACGACGGGATTATGCATGCGATTCCGGAACTCCAGGGGCACGTGCCGGGGGTTGAACTGTCGCATGAGGCAGCTGTCGGAAAAATTGATCAGAGAGAAATTGAATATCTCATGGCCAGGGGACTGGATGAAGATGAAGCGGTATCGACCATTGTTCGGGGGTTTTTAAATGTTGATATTGAAGGACTGCCGCCCGGACTTGCCGCTGAAATTGATAAGGCCGTCACCGAAACCCAGAAAGATATGATGTAAGGAAAGTATCATGGATGGTCGAAAACAAAAAAATGGTCCCAGCGATACTTCCTTCGCTGAAAAGGCCCGGTTTTACTCCTATGATTATTTAAAATGTTTTCTGTATCTGGTGAATTGTGATTCAAGTGAAAATGTTTTTACAAAAAGTCTGTACTCAAAGCTCATTACGTCTTCCCATTTACTGGAAGATTTTCTTGATTTTCACGGGGCTATAAATAATTCCAACTGGTATTTTTATCGAGAACTGGCAGCTGCCATCCGGCACATCAGCATGGGCGGGTATGCCCAGAATCATATTGTCAATCGTTCAATTTTTTATGACATTCATGATAAGGAAAATTTCAGCGAAAATGGGGACGTCGCGCTTGCGTTTATGACAAATTCTTTGATGAAGCTTGCACCTGTCATTATTGAAGAAGCCAGGCGGTTAAATATCGAATTGCCGAAAAAAGGATTTAAAGCCTTACACTTTCCCGGAATTATTACCGATGAGATGCTGCCACATGATTTTGAGGATGAGCAAAAAGACCAGTACAGCAAACATATTGTCAGGGTTGCAAACGAGTTTATTTCCATTGCAGAAGATTTTGATACATTCGAATTTGTTGACGTCTATGATCAGGAAGAGTTAAAAACACTGGTACCGGATCGTGTGAATGAAGTAGAGATTAGACGTTTTGAAATGCGGATTCATAACTTGCAGTCATCTTTTGATTCCTATGTCATTCACGGCGGATTTTCATCAGGCGACCGCGATCTCAAGCAGTTTCGGTCATATTTTTCAGTTATTTATCATTTACTTCAGGTCATGGGGCGCCTCCTTCATTTTTATGAGCGCCATTTGATTGATATCGGGTATAAATATATTTATACAAAAGCCCGCGAGCAGCTCGTTTCTCTTGTTGAGCCGGATGTTTTGCTGGATTGTACCATTAATTATGGTTTGTATTATGTGAGCCATTTTTTTTCTTACGGTAAAGATATCGCCCGGAAAATATTGCAGGGCAATATCGAGCGCTCTTCAATTACGGTGGGTATCCCGCGGGACCTTGGCTTTCATTGCCGCCCGAGTTTGATGGTTGCCAAGATCGTTCAGAACTATGGCAGTGAAGTCAAACTGATCGCTGCCGGCGATCAGTTTGATGCCAGCAGTGTGCTTGATATTCAATGGGCTGGCGGGAAGATCCAGAAAGAGAATATCCAGCAGGTAGAGTTCCAGGGTGATATCCGTGCGCTAAAAGATATTGAGACCCTTGCCGGTGTTAATTATGGCGAAGATCAGATGGGTAAGGGGATACCGCTTCCCAAGAGTCTCCAGTATCTTCGATAGCTTAACGATTTTCAATTTCACCGCACCTACTGCGTCAAATGCTATCTCGCATAACTGACTATAGTGAGACAGCATTTTCCTTGTATCTGCGGCAAACTTGAAAATCGCCCAATCTTAGATAGCTTTGTAAAATTTGGACTTCTATGTAACTTCATAATGCTCGATGTGCTAAAATCGTAGGTCGGGATTTTTTCCCGACAAATGAACATGTCCTGTTAGCCGCCGGGTAAGAAACCTGGCCTACTCTGTGGAAGTTCTTTTTTAAATCGGGTTCTAAGGGCGTTAAAATCAAACATCCGGGTTAAATCGAAAGGGCATATGGCGTCGATATTTGCTGTCATTGTAGCCGGGGGTAAAGGTGAACGGATGCAGGCAGACATCCGTAAACAATACCTGGTTTTAGATGGCATAGCCATTTTGAGCCGCACACTTCTTGCCTTTGCTGAAATTTCAGCGATCGATACGGTCTACCTTGCGGTCCCTGAAAAAGATTTTGATTTTTGCACCTGTCGGATACTTCCTGCTGTTTGTAATAAACTTTCCGTTCAACTGGTTAAAGGCGGTGCAAATCGTCAGGAATCGGTTTACAAAGGGCTGTCGGCAATAACTGACCCGGGTTCTATTGTTGTTATTCATGACGGGGTCCGGCCGTTTGTTCCTGTGGCGCAGACGGAAGAAGCGATTGCCCGGGCCGCGAAGGAAGGGGGATGTATTCTAGGAATTCCCGCCGTGGATACATTGAAAAATGTCGACAATAATGGGCGTATTGTCAATACGATGCAGCGGGATGGCATCTGGCAGGCCCAGACGCCACAGGTATTCCAGTACCAGTTAATTAAAAAGGCCCATGATTATGCATTGTCAAAAGGATTTACCGGAACAGATGATGCCTCCCTGATGGAGAATATCGGCAAACGTGTTAAGATGATTTACGGCAGTCCTTATAATATCAAAATCACAACACCGGAAGATCTTGTGATTGCTCTCAGCATTCTCAATCATAGTCAGATTAACGTTTGAAATAGATAATTTAACAGAAATTGGAGGAACTGATATGGAAGATGTGATTCAGTTATTAAAAGAAAGGCGGAGTATTAGAAATTATTCTGATCAGGAAGTGCCGGAAGATTTATTGCAAACGATTTTTGAAGCAATTCAGTGGACACCTTCCTGGGCAAACACCCAATGCTGGGAAATTGTTGTGGTTAAGGATCCTTCGGTCAAAGAGCAGCTTGCTGAATCGGTGCCTGCGTCCAACCCCGCATATAAATCCGTCTTAAAAGCGCCCGTTGTTCTTGCCGTATGCGCTAAGCTCGGGACCTCCGGCTACTATAAAGGCATTGTCACGACAAAATTTGGTGACTGGTTTATGTTTGATTTGGGACTGGCAACGTACAGCATTTGCTTTACTGCCCACACATTGGGACTGGGAACGGTCGTCGTCGGCCTTTATGATCATAACAAAGCAAAAGCCGTACTCAAACTTCCGGAAGCGGTTGAAAATGTTGCACTGATACCATTGGGTTATCCCACAAAGATACCAAAAGCGCCGAAGCGGCAAAATGTCAGTGATTTTGTACACTATGATACATTTTAATCCGGCAGTGTAATGGGCGATTTTGATTTTTCCCTGATAAGCATATTTGCATTCTCATTTCTTGTTGCATTGACCGGTGCCATGGCACCCGGTCCGCTTTTGACATATACAATTATAAAATCCGTTAAAACGAGCCGACGGGGTTACCTGATGGGGGCATGGATTATTCTCGGTCATGCAGTGATCGAAATGGGCATTATTCTGCTGTTGCTTTCAGGGTTTTCATTTATATTTCATAATGTGATATTTATGCGGGCTGTCGGGGTCATTGGCGGGTTTATATTGCTTTGTTTCGGTACTTCGATTGTCATTAATGTATGTCGTAATAAAATACCGACCGAATTTCTATCTGTTTCGGAAAACAAGACTGAAGAAGCCCCCCAATCCATTCAGGGGTTTGATAATCCTGTGCTCGGCGGTGCGCTGGTATCCATGTCAAATCCATATTGGTGGATCTGGTGGGCGACCATCGGATTTGCTTTTATGGTTCAGTTCGACATTTCTTTTTATAACTGGCCCAAGCTCATTGCTTTTTTTATCGGTCATGAAGCCGGTGATTTGATCTGGTATCTTTTGATATCCGGTTTTGCGTTTTTTGGGGTACGATTTTTGAATAAAAAAATATATTATGCCATTTTAATTACATGTGGAATTTTTATGATTATTTTTGGTATTTATCTGGGTGCGTCATTGTTTTTTAAACCGGATATTGTATAAGCCGCTGGGCAAGCAGTGTATTTTGTTTTTTATCGCTAATTTTTGTGTTTTTTTCGCAACCTATTTTAAAAACTCAAAAAGTATTTTGTTTTTCAACCTTCAACCTTCAGCCTTCTACCTTATTATATGAACGAAATTAAAAAAACAAAAAAAGCGCTGGTCGATGAAATCCATGGCCTGCAGCGGCGCATTGAAGAACGCAAAGTTATGGAAGCTGAGTGCCAAGGCACCCCGAAAGCATTGGCGGAAAGCGAAGAACGATATCGCAGTGTTTTTGAAAATACCGGTACCGCAACGATTATCATTGAAAATGACATGACCATCTCCATGGTAAATGCCAAGTTTGAAGAACTGACCGGATACACAAAAAAAGAAATCCACAATAAAATGAAGTGGACGGATTTTGTTGCAGATGACGATCTGGACAGGATGAAACGGTATCATGTCCAGCGCCGTCAGGACCGGCGGTTGGCGCCGACGGAGTATGAATGCAGGGTGCACAATCGTTTTGGTGAATATAAAGACATGTATGTGCGTATTGATATGATTTCCGGAACACGGTCCAGTGTCGGGTCATTTAATGATATTACGGTGTTTAAACAAACGGAAAAAGCGTTGATTGAAAGTGAACGCAAACTGTCCAAACTCATGGGGAATCTGCCAGGAATGGCGTACCGCTGCTCAAATGATTCGTTTCGGACCATGAAATATGTCAGTGCCGGATGCAAGTGGCTGACGGATTTTTCTCCGTTTGAATTAATTGATAATTCCAAAAAAGCCTATATGGATATGATTCATGCTGAGGACAGGGATGATGTGAATCACCAGATTCAAACGTCCCTCGTTTCCGGACGGCCATTTCAGATGGAGTATCGTATTATGACCGCGTCCGGTCAGCAAAAGTGGGTATGGGAAGAAGGTTTGGGGATTGTTTCTGATGATGGGGCCGTGAGTGAGGTTGAAGGGTTTATCTCTGATATGACCGAACATAAACTTGAGGAACAACAGCTTCGAAATGAAAATAAACGGTTAAAGTCGACGATCAAAGAGCGGTATAAGTTCGGGGATATTATTGGCAAGAATCGTTCTATGCAGGATGTCTATGAGCATATTTCCAAGGCCGCCGGATCTATTGCCAATGTCATCATATACGGTGAATCCGGAACCGGAAAAGAACTGGTCGCCCGTGAGATCCATAAACTCAGTGATAATCATGATCGTCCTTTTGTCCCGGTCAATTGCAGCGCTATACCGGAAAATTTGTTCGAAAGTGAATTTTTCGGATATAAGAAAGGGGCATTTACCGGCGCCAGCCAGGATAAGCCTGGATATTTTGATCAGGCAAACGGGGGGACCCTTTTCTTAGATGAACTCGGCGAGATTGATTTAACCGGCCAGGTTAAATTATTAAGGGTTTTGGAAGGCGGAGGGTATACCCCGGTCGGCGGTAATGAAGTCAAAAAGGCGGATGTGCGGATTGTTGCCGCAACCAACCGGGATTTAAAAGAAGAGGTCAAAAAAGGCCGCATGCGGGAAGATTTTTTTTATCGTATTCACATTATTCCCATTACACTGCCGCCTTTAAGAGAACGGAAAGACGATTTACCTTTGTTGATAGAACATTTTCTTTCTATTTATGCCACCAGTGACAATATGCCGGTGTTAGACGGTAAAGTCCTGGGAATGTTATATAATTATGAATGGCCAGGCAATGTTCGGGAACTTCAGAATGTGCTACAGCGTTATATTACGCTTAAAACACTGGATTTTATGTCGACTTCTGTGACCAAATCAGTGGTGATCGATGATTTTGATTCGATTGATATCCATGAAAATGTTGAATCACTGAGCCAGGCAATGGATGGTTTTGAAAAAAATATTATCAAAAGCATTCTCGAAAAAAATCAGTGGCGAAAAAACAGGGCCGCTTCTGAATTAAATATCAATCGTAAAACATTATTCCGAAAAATGCAAAAACACGGTCTTTCATAGCCCCGTTTTAGGGCATAAATACCCCATGTTTATAATCTGTTAATAATTCAGCATGTAATATTTATTTATGGTAAAAATCCGGGGCATGAATGCCTCGTTTTTTTTCTTTTTTATTCCCATCTTCTCAGTCAGTCTTCGCAGTTATTTTCCCATCGGTCCGCTCTTTTATTTAAATTAATTTTTTTGTTATGTGTTTTTAAATAGTTGTGCTGGTATGCGTAAGGCATGGCTATTTACTGGCCATTTTCTATAAAAGTGGCATGTGTTTTGCATATTAATAAAACTTGGTTGAATAAATAAATTTTAATAATGAATTTTGTTCCTGAGTGGAATGCGATATAAAAGGAGGTTAATATTATGTTTAACTTAAAATTGTCTTTTCTGGATGGTTTGCGTGCGAGCAATCGCCGGAATGTGATGCCAATGGATTTTGGAACCATGTATTTTTTATATCCGTCTGAAAGCGGCCATTATGTCGAGTTCGGTTCGAAGGGTATTCTGAAAAAAGCGTTGGACACAGTTAAATCCCGATTTCAAAAAAAGGACAGCGATATTGAGTATTACAAAACCGAATCTTTTTTTTAAGCCGGCCGTTAATATTATATCATGTCACTTGTGACTGTTTTTTGAAGTATACCTGCCGTTGGCATAATTTAAGAAATAACAAGGTTTTAAATATTCCGGGATATACCACGCGATGTGGTATATCCCGTTTTTTTTGTGATGAATGGGTGACCCTTAGCCCCGTTGAAAATATAGGAATAAACTCGACGTTTCCGCGTTAATTTTGCTTTGCCAAATTTTAGCATTGAACGGTGCTCATGACATTTTTCAACAATTTGTTAAAGGTCTTTTTTGATGATACTTTTTTAATGGTGAGTGTTTTACTGCTGATTTTGGGGAGTCACTGAAGTTCATTATAAATATCAGAGATAATCAGGGCTGAGATTTCAGACATGGCCAAGCTTAATGCCTGTGCGAGGCCTTTCGGATTTTTTTGCTTCAATGGATGGATTTTTTGATAATTTTTCTGAAAAATAAATTGTCTGGTTTTATCCTTTTCATTTTTATTAATCAGACTAATGGTAATCGATAAAACAGCGTTCCATTGGCTGTCTGTGTCCTGTTCATAAAATTCGTCAATAGTGCCGCGAAGCAGGTGACTTGTCAGTGAATCGTTTGAATCCAAAACTGCTTTGAAGCGATTTGATGCGGTAAGATCACGGGCCAGCAGATTGGATATCATTTCCTCTGGTGCGGCCATCCACTGATGGTAAACGTATTTATTCTGTGAATATCTGTTGTTGCTGTAAACAATCCGGTTGGAATTGTATGGAGAAGCGGTTTTTAATTTTTCAAGTGACAGTGTTATCGGTAATGGTGGCTGTGGTGGAAAATCCGGTTTTTCATAGTCAAGCACATAATATGATATGGGTTGCAAGGACTTTTTTCCCATCGAACAATTGCTGATAAACCCGATGAATATGAGTGATAATGTGAAAACTAAGATTTTTTGGTTTTTCATATGAATGCTACCTTTAGAAAATCGAATAACATGTTTTAATCTTTCTCCGTTTCAATGGATTTTGGCGGAGGGGGGGAACTGAACAGCAACATTGATGGCTGGTCAGCAAGCTGCTGAATGAGTTTGTTCATATTTATACTGGTAGTTTCAAGTGCGTTTAACGTTTCTAATAATTTCTGATCAATTCGGGAAACACTTGAATGGGTGTCACTGATAAGGACGGTTCCATTTTGAAGCAGTTCAGAGGCATTTTCAGCGGCATGATTGAATTCATCAATGGCCTTTGAAAGTTTTTTGTTGTGCTTTATGAAAGAACCGTCAACATGACTGACAGTCGAATCGGCATTTTTAATCAAAAGATTTATATTATTGCTTGCCTGGTGAATATTTTGCGCGATTTCTTCCCATTTTTCATTTTTTAAAATGGCCTGACTTTGCAATAATGTCTTTTGAATATTTTCAGAGATCTGTTTTACTTCAGCGTCCTCAAACGTCTGGTTTGCATTATCAAGGGTTTCAATGATCCGGTCGGCAATGCCTTTAAAGTCAATCTGTTTAAATGTGTCTAAAATATCATAAATGTCTGTCAGCAGCTGTTTCATATCTGATGACCGGGTGGCAATAACCGGGTATTTTGTTTTAAATAGAATTTTAGGAGAAAGAAGGATATCGCCTGTTTCCATCCGTTCAAGTTCAACAAACATAATGCCGGTGATGCCGATGGATTTAATCTTGGCGATCATCTTGTCATGATTTTTTAACGGTTCATCCAGGTTAAATAAGATACGGATTAATTTGCCGTCTTCTGCCACCCGGATGCTTTCCACACGCCCAATTGCGACACCGCGATATTTGATGGCGGAATCTTTTTTCAGCCCCTGCACGGATTCATCAAAAAATGCCACATAATGACGACCTTCTTTCAGGTACTGTGACATCCCGAGCCAGAGGACAAAAACAATTACTGTTGTCATGCCGAGTATAACAAATAAACCGACAGAGAATTTTGTTCGAACCGAAGGCATTTTTTCCCTTTCAGCGATTACTGATGTTGATATTACAAATAACGATAATTCAGGACAATTCGGATTTATTCTATCCAATCGATCGATGCTTTAATCCGGGGGACCGGTTTGTCGTATTTTAATTTCGGGTAACCGACACAGATACTGGTGACAATTTCATACGGATATTTAATCTTCAGTAATTTTTTAATCGCAGGTGCATAGGGGGCGGTACTGGCAATGAAGCCGATGTAGCAGGTACCCAGGCCGAGACTGTGCGCAGTCAAGATAAGGGTATGCGCAGAAATGGCAGCATCAATATCCGGCTGGCTGATACCCCGTTTATCTTTTAATACATGAATGACTGCCGGTGCACCGAATGTAATCGTTCCGTTGGTCATGCGAACTTTTTCCATGGCTGCGATGGGTCGCTGGTCCCACTTATTGGCTGAAATCATGCTTAAAATTGAAATTATTATTTTTCGCCACCGATTTTGTCCGGCATACAGCCAGTTAATCATTTTCAGGATTTTAGCGCATTTTTGGTCAACTTTTCGGTTGATTTCTTTGTTGGTGACCACAAGGAATTTACAGGGCTGGCCATTTCCAGCTGAAGGTGCAAATCTTGCCGCCTCAATCAGGCGCTTGATGAGATCTTTTTCAAGCGGCTTATTCTTAAAAAGACGGACACTTCTTCTCCGGTAAATGATTTTTTCAGTTTCCGTAAGGTCGTTTTCGATGTCTTCAAAATTTCTATTCAGATCGTTTTTTCCAAAAGGGCAGGGCAGTGTCATGTCGCCGGTTTTGTCTTCCGGTGTTTTGTAGCGGCCTCTTAGAACCTTGTATTCACCTCGCATGCGAATACAGTCGGCCGGGCAGACAGCTTCACAATTGTTGCATCCGATACAGGCGAGTTCAATACCACTCAAACCGGTGGCATAGGGTTCATTCTTTTCCTCATTCCATTGCAGGCAGGATGTCGGACAGGTTTGAACACAGGCTTTGCAATGGGTGCATTGATCTGATTCATATTCAAAACGAAAAAATTGAGTTGGCGGCATATGTGCAAATGAAAATTTTTCAAAAAATAACGGCATCATGATCAGGCCCTTTTCTTTTAATTTAAGAAATTATTTGTGAGAACTACGTATCGATATTTATTAAGTCGAAATTGTGCTATTTGACTGTCTGTTGAAAAATTTACATACATAAGGATTGTCACAATTATTTTTTAATTCATCCGGGGTTCCTTCCGCAATAATGCTTTTGGTTGATTTATCAAGCATGATGACTCGCTTGGCAACGGCAAAAATACTGGCAAGTTCGTGAGTGACAATAATGATGGTTGTTCCCAGTTTTTTATTAATGTCAAGGATCAGTTCATCGATTTCTGCTGCGGTTACCGGATCCAGACCAGCAGACGGTTCATCTAGGAAGAGTATCGCCGGGTTGAGCGCCAGCGCCCGGGCCAGGCCGGCCCTTTTTTTCATACCACCGCTGATTTCAGACGGAAGATAATTTTCATAATTTTCAAGGCCCACCAGAGAAAGTTTGACGTGAACCATTTTTTCTATGGATTTTTTTGAAAAATTTGTGAATTCAGCAATCGGTAATGCGACATTTTCGCCAACCGTCATCGAACTGATCAAGGCACTGCTTTGAAACAATACACCAATTTTGTTTAATGCCATATAAAATTGTTTTTCAGCGCATTCCGTAATATTAATGTCATCGATAAAAACCTGCCCTGATAACGGATTTTCAAGGCCGACCATATGACGTAAAAGGGTGCTTTTCCCGCTTCCGCTGCCGCCTAAAATGACGAATATTTCGTTTTGCGCTACTGAAAAGGAAATGTTGTCCAGAATCAAATCGTCATTGTATTTTACGGTCAGGTTGCTGACACTGGCTGCAATGTTTTTTCTCATATGGTTTAAGCCCGATTTTCTCACGAGTCGGAGGTGAAAAAAAATTAAATTTTTTAATCTAACATATATGAACAGATCGTTTTAATGCAATTTGTTTTTAAGATATAATTAACTGAAATAAAAGTATTTTTATATTTGTTTAATTTTTCCATGAGAAATGCGGGCTAATTCCAATAACTCCTGATAACCGCAAAAAATGAATCAAAAAGGACAATTAGAAAAATACTTGTCACAACTGCAGATGTGGCTGCATGTCCGACTGCAGAAGCGCCGCCTTTTGCCTGAAAACCGCGCAGACAGCCGACACTGGATATTAATATGGCAAAAACAAATGATTTTGAAAGCCCCCATAATAACTCAAACAGGTTTAAGGAATTAATTGTCTGACTGATGTAGGAGGTGGTGGACAAATCAAGCATGGTGATCCCGATTAAAAGGCCGCCGGCAATCGCAAACAGGTTTGAAAACATGGTTAATATCGGAATAACAATAATAGCCGCAATTATTCTCGGGATAGCCAGAAAAAGAACCGGATCAAAACCCATGGTCAGCAGTGCATCAATCTCTTCGGAAATTTTCATAGTGCTGATTTCAGCGGCATATGCAGACCCTGAACGGCCGGCAACAATAATTGCCGTCATGATCGGGCCAAGCTCAGAGACCATTGAAAGCGCTACCAGAGAGGCCACATAGATGTTCGCGCCGAACTGTCTCAATTGAATGGACGACATAAAGGCCATGATTAAACCCAGCAGAAAGCTGATAAGCGCTACTACTGGCAAGGCTTCGACACCGGTTGATTGCATATGCCGGATGATATCGTTTAAACGAAGAGATTTTGGTTTTTGAATAATTCGGAATATGGACAGGACAAGAGATCCGATAAATGAAATAAAATATTTTATATTTTTAATATTTTTAATACTGGATTCGCCTGCCTGAATAATAAAATTCGAATTCGACGCAGAAGGCAGTCTGTTGGAATCAGGATCTTCTAACGTCACACGGGTTAGCTGGTCATGCACTTTTTCAGGTACACCTGTGAGCTGAAAATCAGTATCCGCAACGCATACTTCATTTTTAATTTCATATAAAACAAGAATTCCGAAATCATCAATATCTGTAATGCGCGACAGATTAAAATTTAAAGATGTAAAAGATTTTTTTTTCAGTGCTGATAAAAGGGCACTGAGAATATCGCCTGCCGTTCTGATATTCAGATACCCGAAAAGTTCAATCGTCCAATCACAGTCATCGTTTTTAATAATTTCAAATGTGCAGGTCGTGTCTGGGTTCATGGTATAAATATCGCAAAAAAAGTGAAAAGCTCTCAGAATATCGAAAAATGGATAATTAAATTAGATTTTTATATATTTATCATATGCTGCTGATTAAATCAAACGCCGGATACACCCAAATTGTTTTTTTGAATTTGATGTGACCATTAATAAGCGGATGAGATAAACTTGGCATTGTTTGACTTCGATGGAACGATATCATATTAATCATGTGGCACAAGGTGATAATGTCGTTTTGGCATCAGCGTCTCTATTTTTTCAAATAACTTAAATTTGATGATCTCGTAAAAAATATTCAGATGGCTAAGGTAAAAATTCCACCAATACCATAAAATTTGGCAAGGCGTAGTGATTTTTCAGACAAGAAATCATACATGTAGTATCTTGAATGGCTGAAAAATTGCTATAACGCAGTAGATGGGATTTTTTACGACGCCATCAAATTTGATTTTCAAACCCGGCCTCGACCGGTGACAAACCAGGGAGATGAATGTTGAGTATCTCGGATTTTATAGTTCCAAAGTGGCAACACAGTAAACCGGAAGTTCGTTTGAAAGCTGTTCGGGCGATGGACGAAAAAGCAGCGGACTTGATCGCGAAGATCGGTAAAACCGATACGGATTCGGGTGTAAGGGTTGCGGCGGTTGAAAAAATTACAGATATGGAATTGTTGAATGATATTTTTTTGACCGACCCGGAAGATGTCGTCAGGCAATCTGCGGAAAAACGACTCAATCCAATAGTCCGGGATATGATAGCCGACACACCTGATCCGTCTGCGCGCGGCAGGATTCTGGACCGGCTGAACAATCAAGAGACGCTGATGTGGATTGCCGGGGAAATTAACAATCAGGATATCCGTCTCGAGATACTGGATCGGATCGACGAACCGCGCCATCTGTGTATGATTGCGGAAAGCAACTGGGGCATGAAGGCTGGAGCGGCAGTCGTTGAAAGACTTTCCGACCCCGAAAGTCTCGAACAGGTGGCCCGCAAGGGGTCCAACAAAAAAATCAGGAAACTGGCGGAAACCAGGCGGCAGGCGATTCTTGCCGAGTTAAATCCTCCCTCTGCGGACGAAATCAGACGACGGGACCTCGAAGCACTTTGTCACAAAATGGAAAACCTGATCCAATCGGAACCATCGGATGGACGGGATGGACGGGATGCTTTGGCCGCAGCGTTGGAAAGGTCCTGGGAGGCCATCGATCCGGAAAAGAACCATGAATTGCGTCGGCGTTTCGACGCGGCCGGTAAGGCACTTGAAGAAGAAAGCATTCGGCTGAAGAAAGAGGGCACCGTATGCGTGGAATGCGAACACCTTTGTGCGTCAATTGAAAAGATGCTGGCCCCGTTCGACGATGATGCGGAGCGTTTCATGCAGCTTCAGGACGACCGCCGGCAGGTCGATTCCACCTGCGTACCTGAAGCGGTTTACCGGGAATTCGCTGCGCGGTTCGACGAGGCTGTTGACGCGTATGAACGGACACGCGATCGCGTCTTAAAGGACAGGGAGCTTCACCGGAACCATATCGAGCGTCTCCGGGACTGTTGCGTCAGGATCGAGCAACTGGCCGCAGCGGACGCTTCTGATGTTGGCGCTCCCGATTTCGGCGCTACCGATTTCAGCGGATCAGGCGCGCTGCCGGATCAACTGATCAAATTCTGGCAAGACGCCTGGTTTGAATCACCCGAAACCGCCCCCCTGAAGCAGCGCTTTGATCGGGCAATTGAAACCATTGATCAAAAACAGGCAGCGCGCAGGGCGGCGGCCGGGCAAAAAAGCCGGGAACTGCATGAACGGCTCATTACGCTCTGCGAATCGGTCGAAGGGGCGCATGCAGCTGAAAATCTTTTTAACGCCGAGGCGGATGTAAAAGCGGCCCAACAGGAATGGAAAAAAAAGAGCCCCCTGCTTCCCGAGGTCGGAAAGGAACTGTCGCCCCGGTTTCGGGATGCCTGCAACCTTTATTTTGAAAAACTGTCGAATTTCCGGACCAACCGGGACTGGGAAAGATGGGCGAACCTGAATCAGAAAAAAGCCCTTTGTGAAACTGCCGAAAAACTGGCTGAAGAAGATCCATTGAGCACATCGGCCGGAACGGCCAAAAAGATACGGGACATCCAGGCGCGCTGGAAGGAGATCGGTCCGGTATCCAGGGCTCAATCCGATGAGATATGGAATCGGTTCAGAAAAGCGTGCGACCGGGTATTAATCCCCTGCATGGCACTGAAAACAGAGCTGTATAACCAAATAAAGGAACTGGCTGATTCCGAAAACTGGCAGGAAACAACCCCGAAAATAAAGGCGGTGCAAAACCTCTGGAAAGAGATCGGACCGCTTCCCCGGGCAATGGAAAAGGATCTGCAACGCTCTTTTCAGGAAGCCTGTGATTCTTTTTTCACGCGACAGAGGGCATTTTATGAACAATTGGATGAAGAGCGCCGGGAAAATTTTAAGCAGAAGCGCCGCCTCTGCGAGGAAGCCGAAGCCTTGTCCGAATCGACTGATTTTAAAAGTACCCTTTCCCGGATAAAAGAATTACAGGCAAGCTGGAAAGAGATCGGGCCGATTCCCAGAAGCAAGGGGGACGCCTTGTGGAAGCGTTTTCACTCGGCATGCAATCGTTTTTTTCACCATCTGGACGAGGATAAGCTCACCAACCTCCGGAAAAAAGAGTTGCTTTGCGAGCAGGTCGAGACGCTTGTTGAATCCATCCCCGGCATCGCGGTGGACACGGGGGACGCATTGAGCCCCGAGGATGCAGTGAACACTGAGGATACAATTAGCACGGAAGATGCAGTGAGCACGGAAGATGTGGTGAGCACGGAAGATGCAGTGAGCACGGAAGATGTGGTGAGCACCGAGGATGTGGTGAGCACGGAAGACGCAGAGAACCAGAATAAGGAAAAAATCTCTAAAATCCGCAGCCGTATCATCGATCTGCAAAAGAAATGGAAAACTATCGGACCGGTTCCAAAAGAATCGGACAATGCGATATGGGAGCGTTTTCGTAAACCGTGCGATGCGTTTTTTGACCGTTACGAGGATCATTTCGCCGCAGTACAGGATCAGCAGGCGCAGAATATAACATTGAAAGAGGAATTACTCGCCGAAGCCAGGCAGTTATCCGAATCCACGGAGTGGAAGACCGCCAGACCGCGAGTGATTGAACTCCAGGCTGAATGGAAGAAAATCGGACCTGCCTCCAGAAAACGCAATCAGGAACTCTGGAATGATTTTCGTACCGCGTGCGACACCTTCTTCAACCGAAGCAAACAGTTTTATCAGGAGATGGACCAGCAGCGGGACAGCAATCTCAAGGAAAAATCAGACATTTGCCTGCACATGGAACTTCTGGCAAAGGTGGTTCTGGACACATCCGAGATCCAGTACGACCCGAACGTTCCCATGGCCGGGCAGCTCAAAATCGCCCTCGACTATAAGGATGAAATCGTCGTCCCGGGAAATTCCCGGGCGACCCGGGAAAAGGCTTCCAATAAGTTCAGGGTTCTTCAGGAAAAATGGGGAACCATCGGTCCTGTGCCCAAAAAGGATGACAAGGAACTCTGGGAGCGTTATCGCAAGGCCTCAAAGATATGCAGTGGATTTTAAGAAGTCTCACCGGCAGGAAAGGTTATCTTATAATTTTTTTTTGATGGTGAAAAGTGCGATATAGCCACTGAAAATCCCTATTATTGGGAAAAAAGGCCTGGTATTAAAGAGATTAGCGTGGTCCGACACCTGATCGCAACTTTGTAGGTTCACATTACCCAATAGCTGAAAGCCAAGGTGCCGGTTCATCGATTTCATCCTGAGGAACCAGTTTTCAGGAAAATGCTTTTTCAAGGGACTTCGCTTTTTTTCAAAACTATCCAACGATATCAGGAATCGTATTGTTATTTATGGGGGAAGATCCGTTGTATATGCCCCAAAACAAAAGACGCGCCCCTTGTTATCGAAAATGCACGTTTCTGTCTTTGAATAATCTTCTCATTACCACAATGCTAAAAAGGGGAATCACGAAACCCTTGATTGTTATGCTGCGGACAAATTGAGTTTTTTTACTTCCTGGAGGTTTATTTTTTTTCTTACATGCCATAGATTATAATGGTCTTGCATGGTTAACCAACTTTCAGGGCTACGGCCCAATGATTTTGATAACCGCAAGGCCATTTCAGGCGACACATTACTTTTGCCATTCAATAAGCGGTTAAATGTCGATGGAGAGACACCTAAGCTATTGGCAACGTTTCTCGCACTTAGGTTAAAAGGGGCTATATATATCTCCTGAATAAATTCTCCCGGATGGGGTGGGTTATACATGCTCATTAGTGATAATCCTCATAGTTAAGAATATATGCATTGCCATCTTTAAATTGAAACGTGACCCGCCAGTTTCCACTTACCTCTATTGACCAGATATCTTTTCTGTCCCCTTTTAACGGGTGCAATTTAAAACCTGGGATATCCATATCATTGATACAGGTTGCAGTGTCTAAAGCGGTTAACTGTAACCGAAGCTTTTTTGTGTGTGACGGTTGTATACCGGCCACACTCCCGGTTTCATAATACCATTTCAACCCTTTATGTTTAAATGACTTAATCGCATGTAAAACATAGCATGTTGCGCACCATGCAACAAGCCTTTTCTGCTCATGACGCTCAAACTTTTTCCATTGAAGAAACGATCCGGAGTCTTTAATTGTGAATCGAAAACTTTTTTAAAAATAGCATTCTTTTCAATATCTTGTATATTTTTAAAACAAGCACCGTTACGTAAAGTTATCGATAGTCGACACTGCTGAAAGATTTTGCAATACTGAATGTTTGGCAAGAAATCTTCACAGGAAAAAATTTAATAGATAGGAATTGATATACTTCACTATGAAAAGTCCAGAATTGTTTCTCCTGAAAATATTTGATTGAAAAATATATCACTGAGTGCTATATTAAATTTAATGAAAAAACTAATGACAAAACATTTTTCAAGATGGGCAGCCAAGCAAAAAATTTCAAAGCGCGAACTTGCGAAAGCCTTGACTGAAATTATGGATGGAAACTTCGAAGCAAACCTTGGAGGCCACCTATATAAAAAAAGAGTCCGTTTTAAAGGCCAAGGGAAAAGTGGCAGCGGATGAACCATTATTTGCTACAAAAAAGGCGATCGTGCAATATTTATTCATGGTTTTGTTAAAAATGAAAAATCAAATTTGTCAAAAAAAGAACTTATTGCTTTCAAGGAATTATCAAAAATTTTGTTGAGACTATCTCCTGAAGAAATAGCGATAGCCATAGAAAATAAAGATTTAATCGAGGTACAGTCATGCGAAAATCCATAGCAACATCAATTACAAATACAGTTAAAGATTTGCATAAAAGTGGTTTGGTTGATGATATTACTATGAAAAATATCGAAAACCTATGCATTCCTGAGGTCCGGGAATATACCCCTGAAAAAATTATTTCCATAAGGAAAAAATTCAGATTAAGCCAGGCGGCGCTTGCCAGTCTTTTTAATATTAGTCCTTCAACAGTTCAAAAATGGGAACAGGGAAACAAAAAGCCAGCCGGTGCATCAATGAAATTATTGGATATCATGGAAAGAAAAGGGATAAGCGCTCTTATTTAATTCTGATAGACCCTTTTAGATCATTGAAAACGATTACCACTCTGCGCCTTTTCGATGATGCACCCTGGATCTGAGATAAAGTTTTAACCGCTGGCCGTTTTGAAGTGACGGTCATTTTTCAATCCCTGTTGTCAAGTATCCTGAAAAAGACGTTTCGCCATTCAAAAGGGCGGCAATGGCCCATTATTGAAAAAGATGTCATGGATGGAATCATCTTCAAAACAGACAATCCCCGAAATCGTTTAATGCTCGAATTAAAAAATATAACTGCTGATGAAAAAATATTTCCGCTCGGTTATACCCGTGCAAGACAAGTTGTTAAAAAAGCCGGCAGAAAGATCGGAGTTGAAATCAGTCCTCATGACCTTAGACGGCATGCAGCGACCTATGCAAGCCGACCCGGTGCGCCCATTGAAATTGTGAGCAAGATCATTCTCAGGCATGCCAATTTTTCAACCACCCAGCGATATTTGGGCAAAGTCACTGATTCCGAGGCCATGCGATGGATTGAAAGCATATTCAGTTAATGGTCAAAAAACCGGGGTTGGGTTTCATTCAGCCTCGGTTTTATCATTTAAAAACAATACTCTCGATTTCCAACATATTGTATGCCGGAATAATAAAGAATACCGCCAGTGCTCCAGTTTATCAATACATCCTCATTTTAGTAGAAATAGTGAAACATATTGATTCCACGACTGTCTCTCAGTCGTTGACAGTTTGACGCTGTGGGAAAAAATTATCTGGTTGAAATATCATGTCAATATTATCAAACAGGGTATCCACTTCATTGTCCTCGGGTAT
>Ga0307991_1000429_pt1 | contig 30273 bp, 22 predicted proteins | sample EllFjometagen131_FD_203146 | JGI IMG/M metagenome (GOLD analysis project Ga0307991, IMG submission 203146) | Marine microbial communities from Ellis Fjord, Antarctic Ocean - #131 | ecosystem: Environmental > Aquatic > Marine > Unclassified | place: Southern Ocean | collected 2014-10-08 | reverse complement strand
ATAATGTAAAAACCGGTCATATCATGTCACGAATCTCCAATGATCTAAACTTGATCGCAGAAGTAGCACATCACGCACCAGAAGATCTTATAATTTCTGTTTTCATAATCATAGGTTCGTTTATTGCAATGTTCTATTACAATACTTCACTGGCTATTATTGCCTTGATACCTGTTCCACTTCTGATAATATGGGGATTAACAATGGGTCGTCGTATGAAGGGTGGATTCAGGTTAGTAAGAAAGAGAATAGCTGACATTAATAGTACTGTAGAGAATTCTGTTCAGGGAATTAGAGAAGTCAAATCATTCACCAATGAACATCTGGAAATGGAAAAATTCGGGCATATAAATTTCACTTTTCAACGGGCTAAAGAAAAAATGTACAAGATCATGAGTACTTATTTTGCCGGTATGAATTTCCTTACAGATTTCTATTATTTAATTGTGATCGGTGGTGGAGTTATTCTAATATATCAAGGGAAAATAGATGTGATAGATCTACTTGCATTCACCCTTTATGTAAATTTTATTTTAAGACCTATCGAACGTCTGGTTCATTTTACAGAACAATTTCAGCAAGGTTCTGCGGCTTTTGAACGTTTTATAGAGATCATGGATATAGAGCCTGATATTAAAGATATAAAAAATGCACTTTCACTCTCTAATGTAAAAGGACTCATTAATATTAAGGATATAACATTTAAATACAGATATTCCGATGAATGGGTATTGCAGAATATCAATATGTTGATCCCAGCAGGAAAAACAATTGCCCTGGTGGGAGAATCAGGTGCAGGTAAATCAACTATTGCATCACTTATCCCCCACTTTTATGAAGCCCAGCATGGATCAATCTTCATTGATGGACACAATATCTTGGAAATTACTCAAAGATCATTAAGGAAAAACATTGGTATAGTTCAGCAGAATGTGTTTCTATTTGATACTACGATCCGTGAAAATATCATTTATGGCAATCCTGCCGCAAGTGAAGAAGAAGTAATTGAGGCTGCGAAAAAAGCCAATATTTTAGATTTTATACTATCTCTTACAAATGGATTTGATACTCTCACCGGTGAGCGGGGAGTAAAACTCTCTGGTGGTCAAAAACAGCGAATTTCTATTGCAAGAGCTTTTCTGAAAAATCCTCCAATTCTTATTTTCGATGAAGCTACATCTTCTTTGGATACAGAATCGGAAGCATATATCCAAAAGGCAATGGAAGAACTTTCCCAAAATAGAACAACTGTTATTATTGCTCATCGCCTTTCAACCGTTAAAAATGCTGATCTGCTTTATGTGCTCAACAAGGGTAAGATCATTGAGCAGGGAACACATCAAGAGCTATTGGATAAACGTGAGTATTATTATAATCTGTACTCAAAAAACATGATCCGTTAAAGAATGCTGAAAATAATCTTTTTTGCTGATACACATCTGGGAGTTGATTACCCGATCAAACCCAAAATTATACGGCGCAGAAGAGGAGATGATTTCTTTGAAAATTATAAAAAAGTTTTGGATTATGCAATAGACTCCAAAGCTGACCTGGTGCTGCATGGTGGTGATTTTTTCTTTCGCAGCAAAGTTCCAGCTCCAATTGTAGACAAGGCTTATGACATTCTTTATGATTTTGCTGAGAACGATATCCCGTTTGTTATTGTTCCCGGAAATCATGAGCGTTCAGTTCTTCCTTCCTCTATTCTAATGAATCACAAAAATATCCACATCTTTGATGAATCTAAAACTCTCTTCTTCAATAAAAAGAATGCGATTATCGGCATAACCGGGTTTCCAAATATAAGAAATGGTATTAAGCTTCAGTACAATCATATTTTTGAAACTGCGATTGAGGGTAATCCGGATGTTGATATAAAATTACTTTTAATGCATCAGGCAATCCAGGAGTCTCAGATCGAAGGATATACTTTCCGTTATGGCATTGATGTTCTACCTCTGGAAATGCTGCCTGCTGATTTCAATGCTGTACTATCCGGGCACATTCACCGCGCTCAGATCTTCCAATATGAAATTGCAGGAAAGCAAATTCCAGTTATCTATCCCGGTTCTACAGAACGCACTTCCATTGTGGAAATGGCAGAAGAGAAAGGTTTCTATGAACTTATATTTAAAGAAAAGGAATACCGTTGGACATTGACTGAAACTCACTTTCACATTCTTCCCACTCGACCAATGGTGAGAATTGACATTACAAAATTAACTGAGGATGAAAAAGTTTTACGCAATTTATTGGAAGCTGAATTGAGTAAAATCGAACAAAATTCTGTAGTTAGATTACGTTGTGAAATTCCAGAAACCCGAAAACTTCTAAGTGCTGAATTATTAAGAGAATTGACACCGGAAACAATGACACTTACTCTGGCTCCAGTTTATAGGAAGAGAAAATAATGGATAAGGTTAAAAAGGCAAAAAGATACCAACGAATCATAACCCAACTCGAAGAACTAATCCAAAAGACTTCTGATCCATTAGCTCGTATGAGCACAATAACAGCAATACTGCATTATAAATTTGATTACTATTTTTGGACTGGATTCTACCGGTTAGTTGGTGGAGAATTGACTGTTTGCTGTTACCAGGGCAGTGTAGCCTGCCTTGTTTTAGAAAAGCATATAGGTGTATGTTGGGCAGCAATTGATAACAAGAAAGCTCAAGTAATCCCAGATGTTAAGAAATTCCCAAGTCACATTGCCTGTGATAGCAGATCAGCTTCGGAAATTGTAATTCCTATTTGGAGAGATAACAAGATCGTGGCAGTTGTGGATGTTGATAGTAAAGAGTTAGATTCTTTTGATGAAATTGATGCTGAATATTTGGAAAAGATCGTTAAGCTTGTATACAAGTAATCAAATCAGAAGATCAACAATTTTTTGACTATCCTCAATTTCTTTAACTTGAACATCTTGAAATCCTTGAAATATGACTAATCTAATCTTCTTTCCTGCTTTTTTATCCTGAAGAATAATTTTCTTTCCTTTTTTTTTGATAATATTTTTGATCTTAATTGGAATATTTTTTTGTAAATTAAAATTATCTAAGAGTTTATTGATCTTAACAAAATCATTTTTATTTATTAAATTCTCGTTCTTACTAAATTCAGCTGCTTTTCTTATGCCTATCGCTACTGCATCGCCATGATTTATTGTATACCCTGATGCTGATTCAATTACATGAGCAAATGTGTGACCTAAATTTAATTTTCTACGTTCACCTAAATCTACTAAATCATTTTCACAAAGTGCCATTTTTATTTCAATAGTTTTCAATAATACTTCAGTCGTGATCGTTGCATTATCTTTCGATATAATTTCATATAATCCATTATTTTTTATCAAAGATGCTTTCACACATTCAGCCCAACCACTAATATAATCTTTATTTGATAATGTCTTTAGAAAATCAAGATTAATGTATATCCTCTCAGCTGGATAAAATGTGCCAATTGCATTCTTAAATCCATTAAAATTGACTGCTGTTTTACCGCCAATTGCTGCATCGACCATAGCAAGAAATGTGGTTGGAATAAGTTGTAACCTGCAACCACGTTTGAATGTTGACGCCGCAAAAGCAGTGATATCTGTTGTAATACCACCTCCAATTCCAATAATGATAGTCTCTCTATTAACATTATGATCTTGGAAAAATCGATAGATATTTTCCAATTCATCAATGGTTTTATTATTCTCATTTGCATCAAAAAAATAAACAGAGGAATTTTTTATTAACGGATCCAGAATCGCCTTTTGTAATTGATGAACCTTATTATCAATGATTACGATTTTGTTATTATATACTAGATCATCAAAACTATCTAAGATATCAATCTCAGAAATAATATTGTTTAATATAAATCTCATTTATTCATCCCAGCTTTATAAATCTGTTTTAATCTATTGAATTTTTCATTTTTTTTAATATATAATGTAATTGTCATGATAATAAAAATTAAAATTAAAATTTTAAAGAGTGTAAATTGTATACCTGATGGGATAAAAGTATTAATAAAAGCTAAACCCAATAATGCTAAAACAGAAAAAATCAAGTAACTCAATTTAAATCCTATTCCCATTTTCTTTTCAACTTTAATAAAATTATAAAACACAATAAAAAGATATGCGGCAATAGATGCGATCCCTGCTCCTAAAACACCGTACAGAGGTATTAAATAATAATTTAATAGTATATTAATAACCGCACCTAAACAAACCGTAAAAGTGATATTCTTTGCATTTTTTTTTATATAGAATCCAATATTAAGGATATTAAAAACTCCTAATAAATAAACTGAAATTACACCGACAAATACAATTCTTATTGCAGCATGGAATTTTATATCAATAAAGATCATAAAAATTTCATTTGAAAATAGAATGATCAAAATTCCTAATACACTTCCAATCAAAACATAATAATTGAATAGACTCCTATACATTTTTTTTGCTTCTGGTCTATCAGCTATCCGCATAGCATAAGGAAAAAAAACAAGACTAACAATTGTTACCAGAAGTTGCATTATCATTCCAACACGGTAACCAGTAGCATATATTCCTGTGTCGTGTAATGAATTTGCTGAAAGATAAGTAAGCATATACCTATCTATAACCCGTAAGATCAGCATTGCCATCGTACCTGGAATCATTACAAGTCCAAATTTTAATACAGGTATAAGAATTTTGGATGAAAATACTTTAGGGCTAAAGCTCTTATCAACAAAACTTTTTAAAATATACCTTATATTTACTAAGGACAGAAGTGCCGAAATAATTGATGAGATCATCATGAATAGAAAAACCATATATATAGTAAACTGGTTTGTGAATGTACCATATAGGAACAAAATCAGTAAAATTAGATTTTTAATCCCACCTAATACTGCATAATTAGTTGAACGCTCCATCATATTCAAAATACTTAGAGTCAATCCGTAAATACTTTCAGAAAAAATAATCACTATAATTAGTGGGATAAGATTATTATAACTTGATTCGCGTACAACAAGTTGCGAAATCAATTGTCCATTCAATCCGATTAAAACGGATAGCAATATTCCTACTACAGTTACAACAATATAAATGGAGGAAACCAGACTATATTTATATTCATTTGAAGATTCTTCATAAAAATAAGGGAATAAAGCTTGTTGTATTCCCATAAGGTAGATTAATTCCGCGAACGAGATAAAGATCAGAAAGTTTGTATAAACAGCATACTCTGCTGGAATCATAAAATGAGTAAAAATTGGTAAAAAAGCAAATAATAGAATTTTATTAAATAAATTTCCTGCAAAATAATGAAGTGCTTTTTTTAGATATCTATTCATCTGATTATTTGCTTATACATACTTGCTGTTTCAAGAGCAATTACTTCCCAGATAAAATTTTTCAAAATTCTTTTTTTCAGAGCATCTGATTTCTCAATACTTAATGACCTTTTTATTGCTTCTGTTATGGAATCAACAGATTTTATATCAGGATATTCAGCAAGACCACCAAAATATTCTTTAGTCCCCCCATTGGGTGTTATTACAATATTTGCTCCAGCAAGTCCGGCTTCCAGAGCTGCTCTTCCGGGAGTTTCATATTTTGTAGGTAAAATAAAAGTGTGACAAGCAGCGTAGGCTGAAGCAAAAAGTGGATCGTCATGATTCAACCATTCTATAAGCTTGATATTCTTGCTTTTCTCTATCTCCTGCCTGCACCAATCTCCTTCTTCATTATGTAATATATCTGCGATGATTACAGCTGGATGATCTATTTGCTGAATTGCTTTAATGATGTTTTTTCCATTCTTCCTATCTGGTCCTAAATGACCAACGTAGAGGATAAAATCCTTTAAACCATATTCCTTTTTAAATAAAACCGGATCAGCTTCAGCAAAACGTTTTTCTACACCGTTATGGATCACCTGTATTTTATTTTTATCTACTCCCATACCTTTAACTAATAAATTACCTTCATCAATTGTATTAGGAAGAACCTTTTCAGCATTATTGCATATTTGTTCAGTTATTCTGTAATCTGAAATTGAACGTACAAACAATTTATTTAAAGGTTTTTCTAAAGTCTTATATAGTTTAATTTCCCAGGCAGGATGATTACTGAATATAATGGGATTCACAACATACTTTGCACCATAAAGCTTAAGATTATTTGCAAGTGAAAAGGTGCTGGTATTAGATAAAAAAATGTGAACAAGGTCATCATCAGTTAGCTTCAAATTGAAATCCCACATATCGAAAAATTTAACATAAACTCCAAGTTTTTCCAACGCTTTCTTCAAATGTAATAGTTTGTAAGTTGGACCACCACGATTCAACATTATTGATTGATAACTGGCTAAATGTATTCTCATATCTCTCTCTTAATCATTATTAATTTATTCTTAGTAATGCAATACTTTTGTCAAAATAAAAACTTGCATGTTTTTGTAAACATAAGAAAATTAGTAAATTCTGGGAGATATGAAATGAGTTGGATGTTTGGATTAATAAAAAAGAATGATAGATTTAAATTTGATATTACGAAAATTAAAACAATACATCCTAAACCAACATACTCATTTAATACTAATAGATTTCATTTTGTTGCTGGCGGACCCGAAAGCATGTGTAAAAGTAATTTCAATGAAAATAATAGTAGCGAATATTTTATTACCTTAGGATTAGGAATTTCAAATGATAACAAAAAATTCAATTATTTAAACCAAACTAGTTGGAATAACATTCTAAAGGATGAGAATGCTAATCTTAATTCATTAAATGGTCATTTTGTTACAATTCTTATTAAAAATAATAAAATTATTATTAAGAATGATCAATTAGGTCTAAGGGAGTTGTATTATCTTGAAACAGATGATTATATTGGTCTCTCTTCAAGACTAGACTGGTTAACAAAGATTAGTGATAATTCAGAGATCAACCTAGAATCCTATTCTTCTTTCTGGAATTTAATAAACAGTTTTTCAAAAAAAAGTTTTATAAAAGGAATTGAAAAACTTTGTGCAGGTGGAAGGGTAGTTATTGATGAAAATAATAATATCGAAAAAAAATCTAATCCGTGGCATCCTGATTTCGCTGATGATCTTCCTGGATATAGCACAATAGAGATGCTGCAAGATCTAACCCTATTCCCCATAGAAAGTAATTATAATATAAATTTAGCATTATCGGGTGGGATAGATTCAAGAACTCTGCTTTCATTTTTACTTTCAAAGGATAAATCAAAATGGAAAACTACAACATGGGGTAAACAGGAATTGCCTGATGCAGTAATTGCTAAGTCACTTGCAAAATATTATAAATTCCAGCATGATACTATTTACACTAATTATCCAAATCTGGGAAATAGTATAGATAATCTATATAAATATGTATCTGAAACATACGCAACACTTCCCGCTTATACAATGAAAGAATTGGGTTACTATCAAATGATAAATTCTAAATCAATTTTTATTGATGGCGGCTCTGGTGCATTATTAAGAAGAGTTATTGGTAATAAGCTATTATTCAAAGGTAAAAAATATATATTTGAGAAAGACATTAAAAATGTATATAAAATCATGAAAAAAAGTAATGCGGATATATTTAATGATGACACTAAGAAATTAATGCTTACATTTGCATTAGAATCCATAGACGAGATGTTAACTGAAATGCCTGCGATAAATAGCTTCGGACCTGACAATTGGATAGATCTTATGAACATTAGATACTTCAAACCATTGAATGGGGCAATTGCACAATCAAGAATTGATAATTATTTAATGAATTATATGCCTTTTGCGCAACCATCATTGCTTAAAAATATTTTCAGTATCGATGAAAAAAAACGAAGATCAGAAGCTTTGAATAAAGAAATATTAACGAAAAATAAATACCTTATAGAATGTCCAATTGTAAAATATGAAACGGTAATTCCCTTTACTTTAAACCTTTATTCCGCATATGTGAAAGCTATGATCAATAGAAGAATCAAGAGATATCCTGTACCTAATATGGGATCAGAGTTACTTGATATATTATCTGAATTTGTTCAGGATAGAATTAACAGTAAAGCAGTTAAAGAACATCCATATTATAATTATAAAAAAATCTGTTTCATGACTAAAGAGTATTACAAAGGCGATAAGAAATTTGCAAATCAACTTAATTGGTGGTTAAGTTATGATATTTGGAGAGAGATAATTTCTGAGAAATCAATCATGTAAAAAATATTTTTTACTTCTTCCCGATTCATAATTATATAACATATCTCGCCAATGAAATTTGCGAGTTCTGCTCAGATCATTTTTACTTTTTCCTTGCAAAGCTTGTTTCATATTGACCTTATCAATATCGATCTCTCCTTCTTTTGAAATTATATATCCATCTTTTGTTGATATTTTAACAAACACATTTTGCGAATGATGATTTGCCTTAATTTTATTGTTTTTATATATAAATTCCGGTTCAAGCTTACTTCTTTCTATCCACAATTCACTAAATTTTTTCATACTCATGTTAGAAAATTTATTTGAATTAATATATTGAAATATTTTATCAAAAATGCTTAGATGCTTATGGTGAGGATGATGATAAATTATAACTGGTTCTCCGGAAAGTTTTTTTTCTTCTATAACATCTAAATAATATTGCAACATTTCATCTTCATTAAAATGCGAACGACGCAACCTGCCTAAGCTGATCGGATGAATTGGAATTTGCAGAACATTTGAAAACTCATTATTACAAAACGGGAAAAAGGGAAGATCGTCATAATCAAGAGTAAATTCAGAAGAATATTTCAGCTTCATCTTCTTTAATGCCTTATCAAGTGAGGTATTCCAAGCACCAAAAGGAGCAGCAAAACCTGTAGCTTTCATCCCATATTTTTTTAACTTTTCATCAGCTTCTTGGATATTGCGGTAATTCTCTTCAAAATTATTATAAACAAAGTGTTTACTGCAGTGAATCGCCATTTCCTGATCCTTCATAAAGGCATAATTTCTTAATCTGTCTCCCGATTCAGTATCTAAGAACCAGGTAGCTGAAATATTATTTTTTCTGCAAATTTTATACATTTCATCAGCATCTTCAGTGGAGCAGAAATCTGTATCAAGTCGAAGAATAAATACATTTTTATCAATAAATGGCTGATACCATAAATGAACAAAAGGTAGATCTCTTTTATGATGCAGATATTCTAAAGACAATTCAACGATTTTTCTAAGTTTACCCTTTGATACTGTCGATACGATCTCTGAAGGAAGCTCCTTTCTAGTTGCATAGAACTTCTTTCTTCTTGAATTCGTATTGAGGATCAAGTCATTTATATTAAAGGGTAGAATTATGTTAATTCCTCGTTTTAATGAAGTGATTCTTAAACCTTGATCAACACTTATCATTTCATTTGTCTGAAAAATCTTTATCTTTGAGTATATATCTACTACGTTTATTTGTGCAAAGGGAGTACCTTGTGTTGCATATAAAGAGTTTACTCGTTTCATTTTATAAGAGATTCCAGCAAATTCATAATTATCAGCATAGAGCACTGCGCCACCGGAATCTAAGAATTCTTCAATAATTTTAGTTTCTTCAGGTTTATGGGGTTCTGTAATAATAATGACTGAAAATTCATTGATTAAAATCGGTTTTGATAAAGATAGCTCAGAAAAATTTACACCAATCTGCTTAAGAACTATCTCCCATCCAGGTTTCATGTAATCGATTCCAATTTTCAAGTTCATTTAAAATCCTCAATTATTTTTCTAAGCTGTTTTTCTCTGCTTTTCAAAGAAAAATTATCTAGGATATGTTTTCTGAATATTTCGCCACTCTTCATGTTTAGTGCTTCTTTAATTTCTTTAGCTGTTTCTTCTGGATCATTAAATGGAACATAAAAAGCTGATTCTCCAGCGACTTCAGGTAAAGCTCCTTTACTTGTAACAACGGGGATACATCCACAGAGCATTGCTTCAGCCAATGATATCCCAAATCCTTCGTGAGCAGATACCTGCACATACACTTTTGCTTCCTGCAAACACTTTAACAATGTATCATCACTAACAAAACCAGTAAAAGCAACGTTCTCAGGAGCTATTGATCTGAGATATTTCACCGAGTCATCAATATGTTTCCCAATTAATATGAATTCAATACCAGGAAGAAACTCAGCACTTTTTACAAATGTTTCCAATCCTTTACGCTGTAAATTTTCTCTGGTTATATTACCAACTGTTACTACAATATTTTTCTTATTCCCAATGGGATAAAATAAATCTTTTTGAACTCCATTATAAACTAATTTCAGTTGTTTAGTAACAAGATTATTTTCAATTTCTTGCCTATTTGAACGCGAAACTGCAAGTGTTAGATCTGCGTTTTTTAGAATGTATTTTACTTTCTTAACGTTTCGTGGATTTAGCATTCCACCATAATCAATCTCAGGTACGTTTGCGACCTCATAACCACCAACTACAACAATGCTTTTCTTATGCAATAATCGGGCGAAAATTACAGCTATAAAAGCTGGAAGTTCTGCAAACCAACAATAAATGAAGTCTGTTTTACATGTTTCAATAAAAATTTTGCAAACTAAGATTACCATTTGAAATATATTTCTATTCTTTGGTATTTGAATTGTTTTAACAATTGCAAATTTATTTAATATTTCCCTGTCTTTGCGCACAAAAGTAGAATTGTATGCTGAAAGGAACAGAATGCTTTTCTTCATAATAGAATTATCTGACAAGAACTATTTTCCCTTTTGAAGTTTGCCCTTCGGCGGCTGATACAACATAGAAATAAATCCCTGAACTACATTTTTTCCCAGCTTTATTCAGTCCATCCCAGCTAAACTGTTCATATATATCTTTTTCCATTTCAATCACCAAGGTTCCTTCCAAATCAAAGATTCTGCAATATGTATCTCCCTCAGGCATAGTAATTGATCCTACATTCTCAATCCGCAAAAGTTCATCATTCTCAGGATAGTAGGGATTCGGATATACTACCGTATCAAAAAGCTTAGTTTCCTGATTCATTTCTGCAGAAATACCAATTTCTACAGAATTCATTCCGGAATTTGTTCCAATATATAAAGTTCCTGTTTTGGGTTCATATGCAAAATCAGTAATGGTATTTGAGATCAATGGAGAATTTTCTATCGTAAGATTTGTAAATGTATCTCTACTGGTATCAAAAATCGTTATTCCAGCATTTTGTGTTCCGATCCAGATCATTCCAAACGGATCAATAAACAATGCTGTTGGATAAGTTGGAATTGATCCGTAAAGTCTTTCCTGTCCTTCATAGTACCAATATTCGGGATCTGGATTATGTTCACTCCAAAACCATTTGTTATCATCCCATACTTTCTTTTTAATGTTGGGTCCATATTTGTACCAGAACTCTCCATTATACATAAATAATCCTGCTGATGATGCAATCCATGTTTCTTCAATATAAACATTATTCCTAGATTCAATATTGAACACTTTGCAGGATGAAGTAAGATCACTGGATGGTGGGACAGTCCAGTAATTATGTAATGAATCAGGTATTGAAGAATCTTCCCAGATACGTAAACCATTAAAATATGAACCAACACAAACTCTAGTACCAGAATTGTGTACTGCAATAACTTTCTGATTTTCATCGTTTGGTAATTTGAATTTTGAGATCAGACTTGCATTTGCATCAAGTACAGAAACTCCACCATCAAATGAACAAATCCACATTTTGTTTTCATCATCTTTAAAAATATCAGAAATGGTATTATTGTATATATTACTTGAAGATGCCGTTATCCAGTCCCATTGTATACTGGATGAATTGTCCAATACAGATATACCTGAAAACCAGCCAGTAGCAGCTGTACTTGTGGCCCATGCACCAAACCATTTTCTATTTTGTTGATCTATTTCTATTGAGTTAATATTATCACTTTTCAATCCACTATTTAAATAATTATAATGTACCCAATTTGAACCATCATATCCTGAAACACCGCGAGTACCTTTACTGATCAACCCATCACCATAAAATCCGTTACAAACCCATATATTAGAATCCAGATCAATTTCAACATCGGTAACAATATTAGCACTAATGCTATTTGTTTTCAGATTACTCCAGTTCAATCCATCAAATAGGAATACTCCTTCACCCCAAGTTGATAACGCGATTTGTGAATTAACTGTCTTTATGTTCTTTATTTTAGTAGTAGTTAATCCGTTGTCACCACTTTTCCAGATAGTAGAATCTCCTGTATCAGTTATCTTAACTATCGCAATATCTGTAGAATCCTGTATAAAAAGAACCTGATCATCCCAAAATCCAAATCCATACCAGATATTATTTTCTTCATCGAGATAAATTGGATAAACGCCGTCACCCTGATATATTATTTCATTTTGGTATGGATAATTAATAATATCATCAAACACTTGTAACCCGTTGTCAGTTGCAATAGCAAGTTGTTCCTGATTAACAGATATTGAACTCACTCTTTCTCCAAGTAGAATTGGTGTTCCCAAATAATGCCAGTTTGTTGCTACTTCCATCGAATCAATATGTACATAATCTAAACCGGCAATACTCCCAAAGAAAATATTTCCATCTTGAGATAGTTGCATTGAAGTAATATCATTAGCAGAAAGTCCATTCTCAATATTATAATTTTTCAACAGTAGCGGGAATGGAAAACCTGCTTCATCTTTGAAACAACTTACTCCAAATTTAGTAGCTACAAATATAAGAGTATCATTATGAGTTATAACATTTACAATATTCGATTGCAAACCTAATGTTTCAGTAAGTGGTGTTAAGAAACTATTATCTTTAATTCTATCAATACCATTTCCAGCCGTGCCAACTAAAATCTCATTTGAACCTTCCAGATAATCAAGGGCACGAATATCATTACTATCTAATCCATCAATACTTGTCATTGTTTCTTCAAATGAATTATTTAATAGGTTATAATTGGCAAGGCCTCCCCATGTAGCAATTTGTAAATTATCACCAGTTTGTATTACTTCGAAAATGTGAGTAGTGTTTGTATAAACTTGCCAGTTCTTTAAAGCTTGTAATCCTGTTGATAAAATAATTGTAATCGCTATTATAAATAAATTTTTCTTCATTTTTTTAACTCCTTTTTGAAAATACTAAAAACAACCAGTAATAAGATAAACAGAAGTATTAATAAAATAGATAACAATAACTTCTTTGATGAAAAGGAAAATCCAAAAGCAATAAGTCCAAATAGAAATGTTATAAAATAAGATATTAAGGCAATATCCTTTTGTGATAAACCAATTTCATGCAGTTTATGGTGTATATGTTGTTTGTCAGCTTTAAAGATATTTTTTCTCTTATTCACACGCCTAAAAATTGCGAATGTAGTATCCATAATTGGAATTGTTAAGGCAATTATTGGAACTAAAAGTGTCATCGATGTAATTCCCTTAAATCCTGATTCACCAATTATTGAGATCGCAGCTATATTAAATCCTAGAAAGAGACTTCCTGTGTCACCCATAAAAATCTTAGCAGGATAAAAATTATATTTAAGGAATGCAAGATTAGCTCCTATCAATAGTATAGATGAAAACACAATGATCGTATTAGATTTTAAAACTCCTACAGCTAACAAAACAGTTGCTACTATTACAGCTATTCCAGAAGCTAAACCGTCCATTCCATCTATCAAATTGAAAGCGTTAACAACCAATAGAAACCATAATACTGTAACTGGAAAAGAAAAATATCCCAATGCTATCGTCTGCCCAAAAGGATTTGTGAGTAACTGAATATTGAAGCCGGAAAAATAAATTATTGAAACAATAATTATTTGGAATAACAATTTATAACTTGCGTTTAATCTGTACTTATCATCGAGGAAACCTAAAAGCAACATGAAAAAACCACCTATAGATAAATATAGCAATTGAAAACCAAGAATTGGAAATAGAAAATATATGGTAATCTGAATTAGAATTATTGGAATTCCAAAAGATAATCCACCTGCGATAGGTGTAATTATAGTATGAATTTTTCTTTCTTGGGGGTAATCAACAAGTTTCCATTTTTTTGATAACTTTATATTAACCGGAACAAATAAATAAGTTAGAATAAATGAAGTAAGCAAAGTTATAATATAATAAATATGCATATTAATTAATAATCCTCTTCATAAACTGCATGATATTTCCCAGCAAAAACAGTAAGGTTAAATTTCTCTTTAACTAATTCACGAGAAAAATTTCCTTTCTTTTTGAACTCTTCTTTTTTACTTGGAAGAGATAATAAAACCGCTGTTAATCTGTCAATATCATTAATTGGAACAAGAATTCCATTAGCATCAGAAACAAGCTCATTATTTCCATTGATATCTGATGCTACAACAGGAAGACCACATGACATAGCCTCTAATATTGAGAGCGGCAATCCTTCCCATTTAGAATATAGAAGAAATACGTCAAATTTAAGTAACCATTCAATTGCATTATTTTGCCAACCAGGAAGTTTAATTCTATTTTTAAAACCAGATTCATTTACCATTTTCTCTACTGTATTATACAATTCACCATCACCAATAAAAGTAAAATGTATATTTTCATTTTTTTTACAAACATCTATCGCTACTTTTATCGTATCAATAATATTTTTCTGTTCCCAAAAACGTGAACAACTACCAATTAAGATATTCTCGTTGTTAAATAAATTCTTATTCTCTAAAATAGGGAGCTCAATACCATTATATATAGTTACAGCTTTATCAGGTTTAATAATATGGTTGGCAATTGCAAATTCTCTTTCGGCATTATTTACAAAAATAATTTTATCACAATATAAAGCAGCAAATTTTTCCATTGATAGGTAAAATTTTGCCGTTAACTTTTTCTGATAAGAATGAAACGGGAATCCATGCACGGTATGTACAACTTTAGGAACTCCTGCTATTCGTGCTGCAATTCTTCCGAGGAACCCTGGTTTTGATGAATGCGTGTGAACGATATCAAATTTTTCTTTCTTAAATATTCTTATTAATTTTATCAGAGCAACAAAATCCATAAAAGAAATATTACGTCTAAAAGATTTAAGTGGGATGTAATTATAACCTGATTCTAGGACTTTTTCCACCAGAGGACCACCTGGTTTAGAGATCACGTAAATTTCATACTTATCCTTATCTAGTGATCCTAAAATTTTTAACATTACATTCTGAGCACCGGAAAGTAATGGCAACAACTGAATATGAGCTATTTTTATTATTCCCATTAATTTTCTAACCTGTCTTCTACAAAATTAAGAAATTCTATTGTTTGATTTTCTCTACTGAACTCAGTACTATATTCACGTTTAATTTTTTTATTTTTAAGTGTTTCAATAAGCATTAAGAAATTCTTAGCGATCATTTCAACATCTTCCATATTACAAATAAGGTTATGTTTATTTTGAGTTAATATCTCGGCAGCTTCCCCATCCGATGGCACCATAGCAAGGATCTCTTTACCGCTGCGCAGATATTCAAACAACTTACCGGTAAGCACTCCCTTACCTTTATGCGATGCGATGAATAATAGTAGGGCATCACAATTCATAAGTGATTCTATGGCTTCTTTATGCTCTATTTGAGGATTGATCTTTATCATGTCTGATACCTCTGAATTACTTATATAATTAATTGTCTCAGCATAATAGTTACCGGTAAATTCAATAATTATATCATTGGAAAGCTGATTACGGGACTTTAATAATTCTAAAGCATCAATGAAGTACTTTGGAGTTCTGTATCCATAAAAATTACCAATATATTTAATGATAAATTTTTCATTTTTCCTTATCACAAAATTGGTAAAATCATCTGTATCCCATCCATTATAGATTACCTTGATTCTACCTCTTAGTGTTTCTCCAAACTCATCGATAAGATCATCTTTCATTGTTTTACTAACTACAGTTATCGTAGAGGCAAAATTCAGGATCTTATTTTCCCAATGTACAGCATGTTTTTTATGCAATTTCGAAAAAAAAGTGATATATGGATTTAGTGTCCAGTGATCACGGTAATCTATAATTAATGGCGTCTTCATCTTCTTTGCCAGTTTATACGCTGCCACGCCACTTGTATATGGCCCCATAGTCGCCATGACCGCATCATATTCATTTTTTTTATTAAGTTTTTTCCCAGCTTTTATTACAAAAGGCAACCAGCCAATTTTTTCATCAATAAAGAAAATATTCCGAATGATCTTTTTATACTTTTCCGGTGTTTTAAAATATACTGCCCTATTAGTTTTTGGTTTGGATATCTTCTTCAGGATAGACATTGGATCAAATGATGATGTTCTGATAATCCTACGTGCAACATCTTCTTTCAATAACTTCTGATCCATGGAATGAAAAACTATATCTTTTACTGTTATCACGTTAGTAGAGACCCCGCACCGTTCAAGATATTTTACTAATTTTACAGGACGCTGAACTCCAGGACCACCCAGAGGTGGATAAAAGTAGGCAATTAATAATAATTTTTTCATTCCTCATCCTTGATTAGTGATCTTTGTTTAAGAACAACTTCTATTTTAGAATCTAACTTGATATTAGAAAAATGAATTGTATTTTCTTTAATTTCAGCGTCAGCATGTTTAATTTGATCAATCTCGAAATTACCAAATATGCTTATTGTAAATTTATCCGTTTGAGCTGGGAAATACAGGTAAAATCTATCTTCACTTTCAAAGATCTCAATACTCTCTCTTTTCTTCCACCATTGAGCTATCTGCATGAAGGTAGCTATAAAGACATTTTTAGGTTTGATCTCTTCTAAAGTATAATTTAACAGCTGCTTATTATATGATATTTCATCGAAATTTGAAATTGAATAATTAAAAGAGATAAAACCATTAACACATTCAATTGATTCAATTAAATGATCTACTATTTCTTGTGCATTTTCATAAGATATCGTACTTGATTTTGAAAGTTTAAGATGATCATCAAAAAAGATCATCGGTAATTCTAACGAATGCCACCCAAAACTGCTTCTTAAATCACTACCGTGTGAACCAAATTGGTAGAAAGGAAATCCCAATCCATTGAGAAATCCACTTTTTTGATGAAATCCAATTGAGGAATTGTAAATAAATCCATTTTTTCGGTGAAATTCATTAGTAAGTCTTGGATCGTAGCAGAAATGATTATGGCGCACACCTATCAATTCTTTGCCGAGTAACTTAGTTAACTGATCTTTTTGTTTGTGAAGTATATCTTGTTTCCCTGAGTTTACTGAAGCTAAAAGTGCTATTTCGTTTCCTTTGGTATAAATGTTCCTGATCTCTTTCTGTATATCTCTATTATGGATAGAATAATCAATGTCTTTTTTTAGAATCGATTCCGTACCGAAAAAAGAAGTACTGCTTATTTTGTGTAAATTCTCAATTTGATCAATTATCTCAAAATTCCAATATTCTTCTATATTTGTCAGGAGATATTTTATTTTACTTAAAAATCTATGAAACACATGTTTGATCTTATAAAAAATAAGAATATCTTCAAATGTACTGCTTATCATTCTACCTAATGACCACTTGTGTAATTTATCAATATTGTAAGAAAAAGAAGCAGCAAAATTCTCAGCAGATGGCCAGTACTCTTTTTTAACTAAAAAGACCTTGCCATTCCTTTCTAATGAATCCTGAATGCAGCGTTCAATTAGCCATAACAACATATTCACATAAGGTTCTTGATGAAAAACCTGGAATGGAACTACATCATCTAAAAGCCAGCCATGATCATCTCTTTTTACCTCTTCGATCGTTTGTACAGTTTCCAAATTAAAGAGAATATTACCAACAACATCAAATTTATAAATACCGTAAAATAAATCTTCATTATTATAATATTGAATGGGTGCATTGAGTTCATTATCCGATATTACCGGTATTTTTCGTTTTAGATTAATTATTTCAGTTTTCTTTTTAATTTTTTCAAGTGTTAAGGCTTTTTGCTGGAATAGATCTGCACATATCGGTATATAAAATAAGATCTTATCCATGGCAAGGATGTAAGCCTCCTTTATCGATGGTTCGATCAAACCGTAATAAAATAGAATATCATTTTTTTGTAATTGATCTATTTTATGAATATATTTAAATTCATAACCAAGTGTATTAAAAATAAAATCAAAAGCAAATTTGATCTTATTTTCATATCTTTTTAATTTACTATCTACATATATAGCTATCATCAACCCTCAAAAAGAATAATCTATAATTCAGATGGAACATTTAACTTAATTCTGTCAACTTGCATATTCAGGAAGTTTTTAGTTTTAAAACAATTTATCAAATTTTTAATAGATTAAGCCCAATTTCTTCATCAAAACTTCTCGCAATTTCTCCCTCAAATTCTTCTATAATAACTTCACATGTTGCACTTACAATTGCCATATTAAGATGACCGCCAAAAGCATTATGTTTACTATCAGCAAAAGTTATATGTATGTGCAGATATGGCTGCTCATCTAGAGAAGTGATATTACCATTTATGGATAGTATTTCAAATGCTCCGCTCATTTCGTCAGAATAATATTTTTTCTTTAATGTATCATATAATCCAATCTCGACCTTATTTACTGCACCTATTCCGGATATACAGCCAAATTTAATTGAATTATTTTTACAAAATTCTGTTAGTTTACTCACGATTTCTTCTTCCGGATCAATCCTGATAAAGAATTTATTATTAATCTTTTTGGATTTCATGAATTCCTCCAATGTTATTACTATAATAAATACAAAAAATAATTGCCATGTTCTTTGTCTAATATAATTTATAAATCATTGAATAGAATTTAAAAAACTGAATTTAATTTGACATATAAGCCTCTGAAAAAAATATACATTTTTAATATATAATATTAATAATATGAATTTTGAAAATATAAAAATGATATAAGGAGATGAGAAAAATGGGAAATAAAAGAGTTTATTTATTTGGAAATGGCTCAGCTGAAGGGAAGACTGAAATGAAAAATCTTCTCGGTGGAAAAGGTGCTAACCTTGCTGAGATGAATCTTATTGGTGTTCCTGTTCCTGCCGGCTTCACGATAACCACAGAAGTTTGTGCAGAATGGAATGATCTTGGAGTTGAAAAAACAATCGAACTTATAAGAGCTGAAGTTGCTGCCGGAATTGAAAATACTGAAAAAATTATGGGTGCAAAATTTGGCGACAACACAAATCCACTTCTAGTATCAGTTCGCTCTGGCGCACGTGTTTCAATGCCGGGGATGATGGATACTGTTCTTAACCTTGGTATGAATAACGACTCTGTTGAAGGTCTCTCAATAAAATCAAATAATCCTCGCTTTGCCTGGGATTCTTACCGTCGTTTCGTGCAAATGTATGGTGATGTAGTTTTGGATATGAAACCTAAAACAAAAGTAGATATAGACCCTTTTGAAGAGATCATTGAAGAACTTAAAGAAACAAAAGGCATTGAAAACGATACCGATCTTACTACTGAAGATCTAAAAACTCTGGTAGTTAAATTTAAGCAAGCAGTTAAAAAAGTAACTGGCCATGATTTCCCTGATGATCCATGGGAACAACTTTGGGGAGCTATTGGAGCAGTTTTTGGAAGTTGGAATAATTCACGTGCGATCTACTATCGCAGTATGAATAAAATTCCTGGTGAATGGGGAACTGCTGTAAACGTACAGTCAATGGTGTATGGGAATATGGGAGATTCTTCTGCTACTGGTGTTGCTTTTACCCGTGATGCTGGAACTGGAGAGAATATATTTAACGGTGAATATCTCATTAATGCTCAAGGTGAAGATGTAGTTGCTGGTACTAGAACTCCCCAGGAGATAACTCTGGAAGGTTCTAAAAGATGGGCAAAACTTGCTAATGTTACCGAAGAAGATCGAGCAACAAATTATCCTTCCTTAGAAGAGACAATGCCAGTTCTTTACAAAGAATTAGCTGAAATTGAAACTAAACTTGAAAACCATTATCATGATATGCAAGACTTGGAATTCACTATCCAGGATGGCAAAATCTGGTTACTGCAAACTCGTAATGGTAAAAGAACCGGTCCGGCAATGGTTCGAATGGCTATTGAAATGCTTAAAGAAAATTTCATCGATGAAGAGACTGCGCTCAATCGGGTAGAACCTAATAAACTTGATGAACTTCTTCATCCTGTATTTGATACTGAAGCTATAAATAAAGCTAAGACTATTGCGAAAGGTCTTCCTGCTTCTCCAGGTGCTGCAACCGGACAACTTGTTTTCTTTGCAGATGAAGCCGATAAATTTGATAATACAATTTTAGCTCGTATCGAAACTTCTCCAGAAGATCTGGAAGGTATGAACATCGCTAATGGTATTCTCACAGCTCGTGGTGGTATGACTTCACATGCTGCTGTTGTAGCCAGGGGAATGGGAAAATGCTGTGTTTCCGGTGCAGGAGCGATCAAGATAAACTACAAAACACGTATAATGACAATTGATGGTATTGATTATAAAGAAGGTAACTGGGTTTCATTAAATGGATCTACCGGTGAAGTTTATGAAGGACAGATCGCAACAACAAAACCTGAGCTTAGCGGTGACTTTGGAGAGTTAATGGAGCTTTGCAACAAGCATACTCGTATGTATGTAAGAACAAATGCTGACACTCCAAAAGATGCTGAAGTTGCCAGAGAATTTGGTGCACAAGGTATTGGCCTCTGTAGAACAGAGCACATGTTCTTTGACGGCGAAAGGATCAAGGCGATGCGTGAAATGATCCTTGCGAATGATGAAGCCGGCAGAAGAGTTGCTCTGGCGAAGATCCTGCCTTACCAAAGAGATGATTTCGAAGGCATTTTTAAAGCTATGACAGGATTTGGAGTGACTATACGGTTATTAGATCCTCCTCTGCATGAATTTATTCCTCACGAAGATAAAAACCAGAAAATAATGTCTGATGAAATGGGAATTTCTATTGAAGAAGTTAAAGCAAAAGTTGAATCTCTGCATGAATTCAATCCAATGCTCGGACATCGTGGCTGCCGTTTGGGAAACACATACCCGGAGATCACTGAAATGCAGGCACGTGCTATCATTGAAGCTGCCATCAATATGAAAGAAGCAGGATTTGATCCTAAACCTGAGATCATGATCCCGCTTATCGGAACAGTTGAAGAATTCAAATTGCAAGCTGATATTGTGCGGGAAACTGCCGACACGGTATTTGCTGAAAGAAATAATAAAATTGATTATCTTGTAGGAACAATGATTGAGATCCCTCGAGCTGCTCTTACCGCTGATCTTATTGGAGCTGAAGCTGAATTCTTCAGTTTCGGTACAAATGACCTTACACAGATGACTTTCGGCTACAGCCGTGATGATGCTGGCAAATTCCTTCCTATCTACATTCAAAAAGGAATTCTGAAAGAAGATCCTTTCCAAGTATTAGACCAGCAAGGTGTAGGACAGCTTGTTAGAATGGGAACGGAAAAAGGTCGTAGTGTAAATGCTGATCTCAAAGTTGGCATTTGTGGAGAACATGGCGGAGAGCCAAAATCTGTGAAGTTCTGTAATAGCGTGGGAATGAATTATGTAAGTTGTTCTCCTTATCGTGTTCCAATTGCAAGACTTGCAGCAGCTCAAGCCACATTAGAACAAAAATAGGACAACATAAAAAAAATACAAAAGCCTTCCAGATAACTGGAAGGCTTTTGTAAATTATTAAAATATATTCAGTTCACATTGCGCAAGTAGATAACAAAGATCGCACCTTTTGGTACATTATCTTCAACAAATATTTCTCCACCCCAATTTTTTATTGATTTTTTTACAATATGGAGTCCCAAACCAGAATGTCCGGTAACGCCATGTTTAAATCCTTCTTCAAAGATCTTATGGTGAAGATTCTCCGGGATTCCCTTGCCATAATCTATTACTCTTACTTCACAAGTACTTCGGGAAGAAGAGATCTTTATATCTATACGATCTGTTCCACTATGAACTACCGCATTACGGATCAGATTATCAATAACTGAATTTAATGAATCATCAGCAAATATTTTGCTTTTCCCTTCAATACTGAATTTTACTTCAGGATAATTCAACAATATTTTTTTAAAATGTATACCTATGTCATAAATACTTAAATTATTAGAGGCAATTAGTAACTCATGCTTTCTCATTTTCATGATTAAATCAGAGCTTTTTGTTACATTGTTTATAACATTTTCCAGCATCTGTTTATCACCATTTCTTTTATAAATATTTACTGAACTGTTAATTGCCGCAAGACTATTGGCAAGATCATGTCTGAGAATCTTATTAATTAATTTTATCTGCTCTCTTTGACGTCGGTTCTCTTCCTCATTTTCCTTTCTTTCAGTTATATCCCTGATAATACTGAGCCCATTCCATTGACCACCTATTTTTATGGCAGCAATAGATAATTCAACTGGGAATTCAGTTCCGTCATTACGATAGACATACATTTCCAGTGTTTTTCCGATTACATTGCCTTTACCGGTTTGCTTTAATTTGCTGAAACCCCTTTTAAAAGCTGTTTGATATCTTTCCGGTGCAAGCAGTTTATGCATCTGTTTTCCCATGACCTCTGCAGGAGTTCGTCCAAATATTCTGGTAGCTGCACTATTCCAAAAATTTATTTTTCCTGTATTATCTACCATTACAATTGCATCATTGGCAGAATTAGTAATGGTTCTAAACTTCTGTTCACTTTCCTCTAATGCTCTCTCAACATTCTTCAAACTCGTAATATTGATCAATGAGACAAAAACGATAGAATAATCTTTCTCACACCCTTTTGTAAGAGACCACTGAAGATAAACATCTAAAAACTCACCATCAAATGTTTTATTAACACACTCCCCTTCGTATGAAGATTCACCGTTTGCAACTTTTATAAGTTGTTCAATAAAAGTTCTATTGGAATTTTCTGTAAAAATTGTTTTAAGATTCGTTAATAAAGCCTCTTTTGAACTTGCATGATACATCTCAATTGTTGTTTTATTGACATTAACTATTTTTACTAACTCAGAACATTTATCAACCTGGTCCGGGTTATTGGTTAAGTACTCTCTAAAATCCGTTACACCATCTTCTTTAAGTGTATTTAAATATTGACTAACTGCCGAAAAATCCTCTTCCAATATGGATATCGGGGATTCTTCAAATACGCTTTTGTATCGTATTTCTGCACTATTTAATTTCTTTCTAATTACTTCCATATAGCTATCCCAATTAAATAAATTATGATGTAAATCACAAATCTTAAAAAATTTTAATTAATCCTGTTTATAAAAGTATAGCTGCAAATTTTTTGTCAATACTTAATAATAAATTTGATATATTAAAATTATTAACAAATATCTTCTGTGAAAATGAGATCGTTAATTTTAAACAATTTTTTTTTAACTTATATACAGTTCAATTTTTTCATCTAATTGATCTTATAAAGTACATTAGTTGCTTGAAAGGTTTTCACTACAGCAAGATTGGAACGATCCAAATCTAAAAAAATCAAATTTTAATTTATTTAAAAAACGATACACTTGTAAATCTATACTTAATTATTCCAATAGTTTTTTCATCTTGCTTTAAATTGTAATTAGACGTAATTTTACTCGTTATAATATCTTGTAAGGACTATTTTAGTGATTCAGGATAAATTTCCCCTGTAGTACTAATTCTAATTATCTACTTTTATATATTTAATTTTATTGCTGCATCATGCTACTATTAAGATCCTTACAATTGTCTAATGCCATTTGAATTTTAGATTCAATTACCGGTTTAGCAAGTATAATTCCTGGTGAGATTAGTGATGTATCATATTGTGTAATTCTATCAACATAGGCTGAACAAAAGATTATCGGAATGTTAGCAGTTTTTCTAATTGTTCTTGCTGCTTCAATTCCGTCCAAGTCACTATCCAGTTTAATATCCATAAAGATTAGATCTGGATCATACTTACTGGCATAAGCAATTGCATCTTCTCCTGTTGTAACTACATCAATAACCTCATGACCGTAGCTCATTATTGTCATTTTTAGATCTTGAGCAATAATATACTCATCTTCTACTATTAATACTCTCATTTTAATGCCCCTCATCTTTGCACGGTTTCCCGCTCCACTAATACTCAATCCCGAAGCAGTTATAACTGCTTCGGGTACTCAAAACTTTCTTTATTTTTAATATTATTTTTTTATGATAACAATTTCATGATCAATGATCACAATAAAATAATCTTCATTTTCATATATCTTTTTCATAATTATACTCAATTATTTCAATATTACAAAAATATCATTGCCAACAACAATTATTACCCATTTATCACCTACAGCCAGTACTACATATTCAATACCTTCCAGATCTTCAACGTTGATCTGCGTTATGCTGTCACAATTTTCTATAAGATATTCCTCAACTGTCAATTTGTCCGGAATATCCAGATCATCCAAAGTTAGTGCTGTAACCAGTGTAGTTAACATTAAAACTGCCATTAAACTAATAATCAATTTTTTCATAACTCTCTCCAATATTTTTAATTTCTTTTCCTATTAATATATGTTCATTATATAGAAATTGGGACACAGCCACTCAATAAAAAATAAAATAAATTATTTTATGCGAATTAATAAGATTCTAACTTATTATCTATCAATATAGTACAAGTACAAAAAAAAATTATATTTTTTTTACTTTTTTTTTGAAATTCTGAATAAATAATCATTTATTAACTATATAGTTAATTTTCTTGTTTAAATTCACCAGTTAAAAAATTATTCTTGACGTGAATTTTCAACATAGGTATATTATTATAATAAATTTGGTAGAGAAGGGAAAAATGATATATAATGATGATGATCTAGTAGAATTGCAGCAATTATCATATAATTATTCTTTATACCGCACTGGTAATTTCGATCTGGCTAATGATATATCTATGAAGACTATTGGTATCTTTCTTCTTAAAGCTGATACCATTGATAAAGAGAATTCATCGGGTTGGATCATTAATACATCCAAGAACCACATTCAATCACATTACAGAAGTTTTAAAAAAGATCAGGATAACATAGCAAAATATCGTCATGACCTACTTGCAAAATTCAATCCTGGTCCTTCAATGGAGACTGATTCACAATTGAAGGAAGCTTTTACAGAAGTTTTTAATACTCTAGATATTGAAGAGACAAAAATGATCCTCTTATATTTTCAATTAAAAGAAAAAACTAAGATCATGAATACCATACTTGATATCTCATATGAGGCGTTAAGAAAGAAAATATTCCGGATCAAGCGCAAATTGAAAGCTGAGACTTACAAGAAACTGGGCGTTATAGCCACAAAAAAGATCGTAACTCCGAAACTTAATAAATTAATCATTGATTTTTTAAAGAGTTTCAAAAAAAACCTCGAAGAAAATACACTTGAGAAGATGTACTACTATTTTTCAAAAGTAGATCTGAATAAATATAATCCTACTTATGAAATAAAAAAAATCGTAGATTATGAGATCGAATTCAATGATTCGATCTATAAAGTATGGGTTATCTTCCAAAATAACAATAATGATAGTGACTCCTTCTATATCAGATTTGTTATAGATGAAAAAAAACACTTAAAAATATTAACACCTCCTCAAAAAAGTGAGAAGATGTTTAAATTTAATAAAGATTCGGAAGAGGGCAAAAAGATATTGCAGATGCTGAAATCTGCACCTGTTGATAAAACCGGCTTAAGTAAATTTTCATCTGAAGAATTAGAAAAATTATTAAAGCAGATCCAACAGAAACCAAATCCTGATAAATAGATATTTTGGTTAAATTATTTAAGCAGTATACATTTATTTGAAACTACTGATTTTCCATTTATTTCTAGTATATAAAGATAAATTCCGGAAGAAACAGGTTGATTTTTAGTATCAGTTCCGTCCCAGATTACATTAAATATTTTTTTTTCTTGTTCTTCTATTCCGCTCAGAGTGACAGTAAGGTCTTTAACTTTTTGGCCTTTTAAATTAAATATTTCTATTTGTATGTTTTCAGTATTATGGGTGTTAACTTCAAATGAAATAGTCGTTTCTGGATTGAAAGGATTAGGGTAATTGGTTAAACTGCAAGCGGTTTTAGGGAGATGTTTATCATTTGCAGAAACGATTTCAGGAACTATTTTAATATCAGTTGCATATAAACCTACAGTATATTCATTTAAGAGAGATTCATTAATATCAAATACTTTCACAGTGAAATCCTGTCCCCATAATCCGCCTAGAACGAACAGGTTAGCATCTGTAGAAGTGACCATACTACCACCGGGAATAAATGGATTAGTAACATCGTATATTATTTGATAAGTTTCTGCATTATAGGCATAAAGTGAAGTACCATTACCATCTGCAATATAAATAAGATTATTTACCATTAAAGTAAAATTACTTGTTGTTCCACCAATCTCCAGAGTATTCTCAACCGTATTTAAAGCAGGATCTATTATGCAGATCTTACCGGAAATATTAATCCAGTCTCCCCCGCAACTCACATGGATCTTACCATTGACGGCTGCCAGGAACTGCGGATTCACTTCAGTCGGGATAGTTGTATCAACGCTGAATGTTTCAAGATCGATTACGCTAACACTGCAATTGGAATATCCGGTTCCATAATCACTATTACCCACATACAACTTCCCATTCAAAATAGCCATTCCAGCAGGATTTCCGCCAACTTGAATAGAGGATTCAACAATATCTGTGGCAAGATCGATTTTATAGACCTTATTTATCATGCCACCCGTAATATAGGCATCATTACCATTTATAATTAAATCATAAGGATTCGATGAGTTCTCAATATATATATTCGTGATCGTGCTGCCGGTATTTATGTCGATTTTCTGTACACTGTTATCCCCAGAATTTACAACATATGCAAATTCAGTTGTTAAAGCAACCCTGTTTGGCAAAGAACCCAGGACACTGTACACATTGTCTACCTCACCTGTTTCGAAATCAATTCTGGATAAAGTCTCACTTCCGGAATTAACTATGAATCCTACAGATCCCCATAAATTTATTGTTAAGAATATTATTACAATTAATAAATTATTTTTCATTTTTTCTATCCTTGAATCATATTTTATATTCAATTCCCAAATTTATTTCCCAGTTAATTCCGGGTTGTGGAACATGATCATTAATTTCATATAATTTATTCATTATATTATCCACTTTAATATAAGGCGTAACCCTGAAATTCTGCCAAACCACTGAATATTCCACTCTGGCATTTAAGAGATCATATGCAACAAGTTGATGTTCTGTAGTGGATTGATCAGAATTTGTCCATTGTTCTCCAATAAGTTTATAAGAGATATTCCCCTTAAACTTTCCCGTTCTTATCTTAAGGTTTATATTAAGAGAATGATCCGGCACATAGAGAATTTTACTGTCATAACTAGGGTCATTTTCAGTTCTATTTACGGCAGAGCTTTTTGTATATATCGTAACAAGTTCCACAAATTTATATGGTTTAACATTCACTTCAAGTTCCCAGTTATCAACCTCTGCAGTCGAGAGATTTCTGGGTTTCCACTTACTCCATTCATCTCTAAACCAAATGATCATATCATCAATATCATCATGCCGATAAGCAACTTTAAAAATGTACTTTGAAATTATAAATTTGGAAAAGATCTGCCAGCTTAATGAACCTTCCGGTTTTAGATCTGGATTACCTGATACATGACTGTCTCCTTTCCAAAATAGATTGTAGTAGGAAGGTAACGTATAACCGTTTGCTACATTCCCGCCTAATGAGATCATAAAATAATTCTCATAGGAAAATTCCGGTTCCAATTTCCAGCTTGTATGATCATCAAAGCCTGTAGTATTATCCCAACGTGCTGATCCGGTTAAACTTGTAATATACGGAAAGTGTTTTTGTCTGAGCTTAGTTTTTCCAAAAACGGCAAAGTTTTCTCTAAAAACTTTTTCAGTTGATTGTTCCGGATAATTCAAATCTGTATATTTAAATTCCTCATAACGGTAATCTCCACCCCAATCAATGTAGAAGATATCACTTAAATATTCCGAATGAAGTTTTACCTCTCTGCTTTGTTGCTTGTTCCTGGCTAAAGTTGCCAGATAAATATTTTGTGCCCAGGGATCGTCAAGCCGAGTATTATCATAAACAGACTTATCAAGTGAATAATAGAGATCAGCTTTTAGATTATAATCCATTATCTTTCTGGAGTAATTAAAAACATGTTTTTGTGTTTGTCCTGTTAATCGGCTGTTTTTATACCATTCCAGAGATTCAATATTACCAGGTAATTTTCTAAAGAAATCCTGGAAAAGTAATTTATATGCAAACATGCCAATGGGACTAGTATATGCTAGATTTAAATTTGCGTCATAAATAGATTTCTCGTTATGTTCTCTTACCTTCAAAATATCCGGATCATTCTGTGGAATATAGGTAAAATCATTGCGGGTAAAACTTTTTCTAAAGTAGGCATAAATCTGAACTTTAGATGTTGACCTGGATAGTGCAATTGAATGTTGATCCAGACCAAAAGAACCGAAAGTATGAACAGCATTAATCTTGTATCTACTTTGTGCCTGTTTTGTATTAATATTTATTATTCCGCCCATTGAACCAGCTCCAGCTATACTGCTTGAACTTCCTTTCACAACTTCTATACTCTCTATGATCTCAGCTGGAATGGTCGAAATATCAAAAGCGGTCCCACTTTTATTTAAGGGAATTCCATCCAGCATTATAAGTGTGTGACGTGCTTTATAACCGGGGAAGATTATCTTCTGTTCTTCTCCGAAAAGTGGTAATCCTGATATTTGCAGATCAGAGCTTTCGCGCAGTATATCAGCTGCTGAGCCTGAATTATTTTCAGATCTTATCACAATAATTTCATTTGAACCAATTAATTCTTTCTGCATTTCTTCGATCACTCTTAATCCCTGGATCGTTATAACTTTATCTTGTAGAATCACTGTTTTTTCAATGTTGCCGGCTACTTCTGTTTTATCTTGATAATTGATCTTATGAAATTTTATCTTATCTTCTGCAGATACATTATTAATATTGAAATAACCATTTTTTTGTGATATTATTGCTTTATCTTTGTAAGTAATTATCACATCACGAATTGGTTTTCCGGCATCATTCACTACCCTGGCTGTTATGTTTAAACTTAATAATTTAATCGTAATTAAAAATATAATCACCAATATCTTAACTCGCATTTTTCCCCGGATATATTAAATTTGGTTTTCCCGAAACAGGATTTTTTATTATTTTCAGTTCAGCATTGTATAATTCTTTCAAATTCTCGGAATTCACAATCTTCTCGGGTTTACCATCAGCTATTACAACACCTTCTTTCAGCATGATTATTCTTTCACAATATTCGCTTGCTAAATTAATATTATGTGAAACCAGAATTATCAGCTTATTGTGTTCCATATTAATATCTGAAAGCAGCTGCATAATTTCCAGTTGATGATTTATATCAAGATTTGCAAATGCTTCATCCATCAATAACACCTGTGTCTCCTGAGCTAATGCTCTGGCAATTGATACACGCCTGCGTTCCCCACCACTGAGTTGAGAGTATAATTTATTTTTAAACGGAACAAGATCAAGCTGAGCTAAAATATGTTGAACAATTTTCTTATCATTTTTTGAGTAGTTCTGCCAGCGTCCAAGATACGGGAATCTTCCCATTAATACAAGATCCTCAATTGTGTAATCAAACTGTAGCTGGAAATCCTGCGGGATTATCGCTATCTGTCTGGCAAGTTCCTGCCGTGACCAGGTATTAAACTCTTTACCTGAAATATACACTTTCCCTGTTTTCTCAAGCTGAAAATCAATAATTGACCTCAGCAAAGTGGATTTCCCAGCACCGTTAGGTCCTAAAAGAGCACAGAATTCCCCTGTATGAAAATCTATTGAAAGATTGTTCAATACTCTTTTTTGCTGAAACGAAACACATATATCTTTTAACTTTATCATTTTTTTACCTTTTCCAAAATATTACTTGCTAATTCATACTAATTTTATATGTTATACTTTAAGGAGATGATAATGAATATTTCAACGAAGACAGAATATGCTGTAAGAGCTTTATCTGAACTTGCTCTAAGATCAACTGACAAGCCTGTTTCCATTAATGACATCTGTAAAAGCCAGAATCTCCCT